>Ga0209061_1000390_pt1 | contig 120241 bp, 97 predicted proteins | sample Coa_R1_10_FD_187157 | JGI IMG/M metagenome (GOLD analysis project Ga0209061, IMG submission 187157) | Surface soil microbial communities from Centralia Pennsylvania, which are recovering from an underground coalmine fire - Coalmine... | ecosystem: Environmental > Terrestrial > Soil >... | reverse complement strand
ATCCACTCATAATTCTTGCAGCGGGCCTACGGCCCGTCAGGACGGGAGGGGAAGCAAGCGGGGACACCCCGCACCCCGGCAGGGGTGAAACCCCTGCACCCCGAGTTATGAGTGGATGTCAGAATGATTTACCAGTCGGGTGAATAAGCGCCTCCCTGTCCGCCCCGGAGTTCGAAAAGACGACCTGTTCCGGCGGTGGATCACCAGTTGCCAGCCACTGGCGCGACTGGTCAATTCCCCTGGTTCTTCGGGGCACAGGCATTTTTGCCGAGCGCCGTAAGCTGTTGTATAATACGCATGCATTGATATGTAGTGGTGCCTGGTGAATGCGGAAGAAACACGGAACTTTTGTCATTGGTTATCGTTGATACTACCAGGAGTTTGATGAAACGCGCTTTCCGGGTAACCTATCCCGGTCCAGCACGCAGTTAGGAATATTTGCCTTGAAAAATATGTTCGCGAGATGCAGCCTTTCCGCTGTTTTGCCGGCGCATAACGAGGAAGAGGCGATAGCCAGCACAGTGCATGGGGTCATAGGCACACTTTCCGCCTGGATGCAAGATTTCGAAGTGATTGTTGTCGACGATGGCAGCCAGGATCGTACAGGCGTCATCCTCGATACTATCGCCGGGACTCATCCCTGCCTTAAAGTGATACACCACGCCGTCAATCAGGGCTATGGCGCTGCTCTGGTGAGTGGCTTTGAAGCGGTTACGAAGGACCTGGTCTTTTTCATGGATTCGGATGGGCAGTTTGACATCCATGATCTGGAGCGTTTCTTCCCATTGCTTGAAGAATATGATGCTGTCCTGGGGTACCGTATGAAGCGCCAGGATACGTGGATGCGCAAGTTGAACGCCTGGGGCTGGAAAATACTGGTCGGTATGGTCTTCGGTGTTTACGTGCGAGATGTAGATTGCGCATTCAAGCTCTATCCGGCCCAATTTTTCCATGAACACCGCCTGGAGACTCGGGGGGCCATGATCAATACCGAGATTCTCTATAAATTTATTCGCGCAGGCTATACCTATACGCAGGTCGGCGTGCATCACCTGCCGCGCAAAGGCGGTCGCGCGACCGGCGCTAAGCCGGCAGTAATTATGCGTGCCTTTCGCGAACTGATCGTTTTCGCCTGGAAATGGCATCGCGCGGAGAAAATGCAGGAGCGCGAACAGGAGAGCTCTCTAAAATCGCAGAAGAAAACGTGCCTGCAAGCGGTCGAGGTGCAGGCTGAGCGAGTCAAGGCGCCGGATGTATAGGGGATGATCCAGGCAGGCACCACATTTTATCAAAAAACTTATCCTGCTAAGGATTCCTCGGTCATCAGCGTTTGGGAGGCATCAACTCAAGCGTGCCCTCCGCGTTTTCCTCGATGGCACTGCGTTCGAAGAGCATGGGATGGTGCTCGACACGTCGCCAGGGCCGTATGAAGTCAGCGTAATGTCTGCTGGCGGGATGGCCTGATTGCCCCGGAGCATGGCTGGAAAGCGAGGCGCCCACATGCGCCAGATTGACGATCTGCCGGTATGATGGCACGGTAAGCACGACTTCTGGTTGGTTAGGCAACGATGCTCCCATATTGACCGTATTGATATCTCCCCCTATAGCGTAGGGGCCGCGATTGAAGATTTTATCGAGCGGCTTTACCATCCCTAAAGGGTGAGCATAGGTCATTTTATGGATGTTGCCGTATTTCCAGCGGGAGATGTCCGGGCCGCATTTTTCTCGTAGTTCCTCGACGGCGGCATGAAACGCGCTTGAAAGGGCGGCATCCCATGATTTCGGGCCATTAAGAATACTTGAGTTGGCAAACCAGCGGTCATCATGCTCGTTCATCAGGCGAATGAGGAGGGCCTTGTTGCGGCTATCAAAGCCATTGACGGGGGCAAGCATGGTTGTGCCTGCGCCCAGGTACATGTTCAGCAACGCCTCGTCATTGCCGAGCAAGACGCCAAAGACGAGGCGTTCCACTTTATAAAGGAAGGTGCTGTAGATAGCAGCGGCAGCGCTCTCGGCGGTGAGCATGTAGTTCCACAGGCGAAGAACATTCAGTGCATCCTTTTCCAGCGGGGTGGTAGGTGAGAGCTTTAAGAGGTGTGGAACGATCTCGACAGCGGGCAGAGAATAGTGATCGGCCTGGATAGTTGCCATGTCGGAGAGCGCCAGCTTGCCCTTGCTGGTAAGCAGGTCGCGTATTCTTTGCGCGCGGTAGCCGTTCAACCACTCATGCGTAATATAATAGGGATAGCTATCGTCTACGACGCGGTTGTTGGCAGTGACGATGAAATGTTGAGCGGGATTGAATATCTGGGGCAATTCATCGAAAGGGATATAGCCACTCCATTCGTACTCACCGGTCCAACCGGGAGAGGGAAGCAGCGCCTGTCCTTTCGCGCGAATGGGAATAGCCCCGGCCATGATATAGCCGATGTTGCCCTCGATATCGGCATAGACGAAATTTTGCGGCGGCGCGTCCCAATTTCGTAGCGCCTCGCGGAACTCTTCCCAATTGGTCGCCCTGTCCAGCATGTGCGCGGCGGAGATGATTCTATGCGATTCCGCTCCTGTCCAGCGAATTGCCAGGGGTAGGTCTACTTGCTCTGCGCGTGAGCTGTTATTGCCGGTCTTGCCATTGGTGGGAGGCAGCGGGAGGTGTGTCAGGACTGGTCCGTGGCGAGTTACGCGCACTTCCTCAATCACGGGGTCTCTAGCGCCTTTTACCCGGATCTCTTCGCGAATAACCTGAGCGTCTTCCCATTTGCCTTGAAATTCATATTGATTGGGATTCTGCGGGTTGAATTTTTCGATATAAAGGTCTTCGATATCGGATATGGCGTTGGTGACGCCCCAGGCTATGAAGCGGTTATGCCCAATGATGATGCCGGGCGTGCCCGGAAAACTTGCCCCTACCGTATCGAAATCGCCCGCCACCAGGTGACATTCGTACCAGATGGAGGGAGCGACCTGCCCAAGGTGGGGGTCGTTACAGAGCATAGGCTGGCCGGTGGTGGTCATGGTTCCATCAACCACCCAGTTATTGCTCGCGCCCATCAGTCCGAAGCCGCTGAGCTGTCGCAGCTGCGCATATTGTTCCAGAATGCCAGGGTTGATGCCCCGGTATTCAACGCCGGGTGGGATAATCAATGGGTGCTCGGGATCGTAGCCGGCCTCGAGTTTCGCCGCTCGTTCTGCTCCCACTTTTGCGACGATGCGGGCGCGGATCACCTCGGTTTCCCAGTTGCCGCCGAGGTTCCAGGCCATCATCTTCGACCATTGAATGCTATCCTCGATGCGCCATGGCCCCGGTTTGAAACGCAGCAGCGTAAATTCGATGGGAAGGTTATTGGTGTGGCGTTCGATATAGGCATTGATGCCGGCGGCATAGGCTTCTAGAATGCGCTTGCTGTGTTCCGGCAATTGGGCAACAGCAGCACTGGCCGCACGATGTAATCCCAATCTGCGCGTGAAACGGTCGGCTTCAAGCGCTGCTTCACCGAATATTTCTGCGAGGCGACCGCACCCGATACGCCGGTTGAGTTCCATCTGCCAGAGCCGTTCCTGCGCGTGAACATAGCCCTGGGCAAAAAACAGGTCATCCTCATTTTGCGCGTAGATATGAGGCACGCCATAACGGTCCGTGATGACTTCAACGTTTTCGTGCAATCCCTCCAGGCGTACTTTCCCCTTCCTCTTTGGGAGTGGACGACGCATCAGCATATAGTAAGCTCCTCCGGTCAAACCGGCCAGACCTGCCGCTGCCACTGCCGTTTTTTGCCACCACGATGCCATGCTTGTGCCTCCTTATCCAGGCTAACAGAGGCTTCAAAGAAGCCTCTAAACTAACTCAGTACCTTGAGCTGTATCGCGTACTTCAAAGCCAAGCGCTTTGAGTTGATCGCGTAATTGATCAGAACGTTTCCAGTCGCGCGCAGCACGCGCAGCATCGCGCTCGCGCACCAGTGCGAGTACCTCTTCGCTGAGCGCGCGCGGTGTTTTTGATGCGACGGTATCCAGGCGCAGGCCCAGTACTCGATCAAAGTCGAGGATCAGGCGATGTCGTTCTTCCGGCGCAATCTTATTGTTCCGCGCTACCTCGCGCGCGATGCTCAACGCGGTCGGTAACTCCAGGTCATCATTGATGGCCATGTGGAACGCGTCTCGCACCTGCTGGGCTATCTCCGACCATGGTTCCTGTAAAGAAGATGCTTCCACAGGTGGAAGTGAGGCAATATCGGCGCGCAGGTTGTTCAAGCCATTCTGTGCAGCCGTGATCGACTCATCAGTGAAGTTCAACTTCGAACGGTAATGAGCGGTCAGCAGCAGGTAACGATAGGCCATCGGATCAATCCCGGCCTCTTTCAAGGTGCTTACCAGGATCACATTGCCCTTGGAGCGGGACATTTTGGTTGTCTCGCCCTTGCCGATATTCAGGAACTCACCATGCACCCAGTACTGCACGGGCGGTTTGCCGCTCACGCCCTCGCTCTGCGCAATCTCATCTTCATGGTGCGGGAATATGAGGTCAATGCCGCCGGTATGGATATCGAACTGCTCGCCCAGGTATCTGGTTGCCATCGCGGAGCATTCGATATGCCAGCCAGGGAAACCAATGCCCCAGGGACTCGGCCAGTTCATCTGCCGGCTTTCATCCCCCTGTTTCCAGAGGGCGAAGTCCTCCGGTGCCTCTTTGTCTTCGGCGATTTCCAATTGCACGCGTCCACTGCCGCCTGCACGTAGCTGCTCAACCGTATTGCCCGAGAGCTGACCATAGAAAGGAAAGCTACTGACATCGTAGTAAACATTTCCATCGACAACATACGCCAGACCGCGCTCAATCAGCTTCTCCGTCATGGCCTGCATCTCCGGGATATGGTCGGTCGCTTTCGGGCTCAACTGTGGCGGCAGGATATTCAGTTCAGCCGCGTCGCGCATATACTGGCGGGTATAGTAATCGGCAATCTCATAAGCGGAACGGCCCGTTGTACGCGCTTCGTATTCCAGCTTATCCTCCCCGCTTTCCTCTGTATCATTTTGTAGGTGGCCAACATCGGTAATGTTGCGCACCAGCAAGACATCGTAGCCGTTGTATTCAAGCATGCGGCGCAGCCAGTCTGTCATGATAAACGTGCGGAAGTTGCCGATATGAATATCTTTGTAGACGGTCGGTCCGCAAGAATAAATGCCTACCTGGGGTGGATGCAGTGGCCGGAACAGTTCTTTACTTCTAGTCAACGTGTTATACAGGTAAACCGGCATGGTCGAAATGGTTGTCATGAGCACATATCTCCTCTAGATTGGTAGCGTTTTCACGCGTAAAGGTTCATTACAATGAGGGGTAGTAGCTCAGACGGGGACGTGCAAGAGGGCTTTACCGGACGTGATGCTTTACGCTCCTAAAGAAAAGAAGGCACGTCTTTACGTTCGCAGAGTGCTGAGCTACCCATGTTGTCTCTGCGAACGCCAGGACAGGTGCAATAATGTCTTTCTTTATTCACGGTCTTCTCCAAACATATTAGCTCAGGCTCCAAACTACCTACTGCAACCAGTATATCATATCTTTCCCGGCCAGTATAGGGCTAGCAGCTGACATCTACTCATAACTCGGGGTGCAGGGGGTTCACCCCTGCCGGGGTGCGGGGTGTCCCCGCTTGCTTCCCCTCCCGTCCTGACGGGCCGTAGGCCCGCTGCAAGAATTATGAGTGGATGGCAGCTAGCAGGCCTTTATCTTTCGACCCTTTTAAAAAGAAGAATATGAAAGGCTATCGCCAGGGCCTTTGTAACAACTACTTACTGTGTTGTCAGGACTTCCTCAGCGGTTGCTCTGATGGCGAAGTAGACAGCCTGCGGGTGATGCACGACAATAGCAGCCGTCGATTGCTCAGGAACTAGCTGGTAGGCCTCAGTAAGATTGACGCCAATGCTGGACTGGACGGGCAGCAGTTGGAAGACTTTTTCGTGGTCTTCAAGGTCGGGAATGGCCGGGTAGCCCCAGCTATAGCGCCGCCCGCGCGTGCCTTCCAGTTCGAGTTCCTGTCGAATGACGCGGTTCGTATATTCGGCCAATCCTTCCGCCATTTCGACTGCCAGCCCGTGAGTGTAATAGGCCTCGGCATACTTTCCCGCCTGTTGCAATTCATGCACATACTCACTAGCCGGTTGTCCCATAGTGACCACCTGGAGCGCCACAACATCGATTTTTCCGCTATCTACCGCAGCGAAATAGTCGGCGAGGCATAGACGTTCGCGTTCTCCCTGCCGGGGAAAATGGAATCTAGTGATCTCACGCCGTTGTTCGCTGCTGACCGGGAAGACCTGCGGGTCATAGATGATCAGGTCGTTACCATGAGATTGGCAGGGAAAGTAGCCGTAGATCACTTTGGGCTGCAGGTAGCGGAGCTGCCGGGCTTCGAGCAGCATGCGTTCCAGCCTCGGCTGGAACTCCTCGTCCACGAGGCGCGCGAATTCGGCGCCATGCGCTTTGCCTCCCCAATGCAGCCGGTAGAGCGTATTGAAGTCCATACATGCCGCGACATCCTCGATGCCGATACGCTCTAATACCCTCGGCCCCCAGAATGGTGGCTTTGGGATGGAGACATCGCGTCGAATGCTGGATGATGGCACATCTGCGCCTCCTCTTGAGCGAGCAGTATTCTCTGGTGCAGGAGCCGCCTTCTTGAAGCGTTCTCGCAGCGCCTCTTGCTGGACTTGTTCGATAAAGCTGGCTCGTTCTGCCGGATCGCCCGTCAGCCTGTCCACAATTTCCAATCCTTCGAAAGCATCACGAGCGTAAAACACGCCTGGTGAATAAGGGACAGGCGCTGATTCTGGTGTTTGTTCATCCACAAAAAGAATCCGGCGGCCATAGGAACGATTGATCGCGGCGCCACCCACGATAACCGGGAACTTCAGGTCACGTTTGTGCAATTCTTTGACGCAGAGCGGCATCTGCTTCGATGTGCTTACCAGCAGAGCAGAGAGGCCGATGGCATCGGCGTTGACCTCGATGGCCTTATCCAGAATCGTGTTGAGCGGCACCTGTTTGCCAAGGTCGTAAACGGTGTAGCCATTGTTGCTCAGGATCGTATTGACCAGATTTTTGCCGATGTCATGCACATCGCCAAAGACCGTAGCCAGCACAACTTTGCCTTTCGTATAGCCTTCCTTTTTCTCCAGGAACCGCTCGAGGCAGGATACGGCGCGCTTCATGACCTCGGCCGATTGCAACACGAACGGCAGAATCAGTTCGCCCGCGCCAAAGCGGTCGCCCACATCTTTCATGGCCGGCAGCAGGACGGTGTTGAGGACGTTGACGGCGGCCTCACTTGTGCGAATGCCCATCTCGGTGGCGCGTTCCTCGATGGCCTGCTCGATCAATGGCTCGATACCCTCTTTGCGGCGGTGCAGGATTTGCCAATGAATGCGCTCCGCGATGTTCATGCCCTCGGTTGGGTCGGCCTTTGTACTACTGTCATCTTTTTGCGGCTCGTGTGCCTCGAAGTAAGCAATGTAATGCGGCAGCGCGTCGGGGCGATTGTAGATCAGGTCTTCCGCCAGTTGGCGCTGTTCAGCATCTATTTCCGCATACGGGGTGATGTGCGTAGGATTGACAATAGCGGCATCGAGGCCCGCTTTGACGGCATGATACAGGAAGACACTGTTGAGAACGGCTCGCGCGTGCGGCTTTAAGCCAAATGAAACGTTGCTGACACCGAGAATGGTCAAGACGCCCGGCAGTTCGGCTTTCACGCGCTTGATCGCTTCCAACGTTTCAATGGCCGCCGTCTGCAACTCTTCCTGGCCGGTTGTAATGGGAAAGGTAAGCGTATCGAAGATGAGCGCATTGGGAGCCAGCCCGTATTCATGGACACAGATGTCATAGATTTTGTGGGCGATTTCGACTTTGCGGGCTGTCGTTTTACCCATGCCTATCTCGTCGATAGTGAGCGCGACGACGGCTGCGCCATGTTCGATTGCCAGCGGAAGGACGCTCTCGATACGCTGGCGGCCATTCTCCATATTGATGGAGTTGATGATGGCGCGGCCAGGGTATGTCTCCAGGGCAGCTTGTATCACATCCGGCTCAGTCGAGTCGATTACCAGGGGCGCTTCGATGCCCATGGAGAGCTTTTTGATGGTCTTTGCCATTTGATTTACTTCGTCTACGCGCTCGGTTAGCGCGACACACACATCCAGCACGTGCGCGCCGCCCTCAACCTGCTCACGCGCGATATTCAGCAGCGTATCATAGTCATCCTGAATCAGCGCCTGTTTCGCTTTGCGGCTCCCCTGGCCATTGACACGCTCGCCAACCAGCAGCGGCGGCGGGTCCTGCTGCAAAGCGGTGGCACGTATGCCGCTGGAGACGAATGGCAGCGAGATGTTCGCGAATACTTTGTTGTTGAAGTTGTTATCGGCGATGGGGCGCGGGCGGCGTGGAGCGGTGCGGCAGGCTTTAACGATGGCGCGCAAGTGCTCGTGGCTATTGCCGCAGCAGCCGCCAACAATGTTGACGCCAAATTCGGTGATGAAGTCGCGCAGCGCCTCGGCCATTTCCTCGGGCCCGGTGGGATAGACGGCGAGGCCGTTGACGTTGAGCGGAATGCCCGCATTGGGGATGGTCGAGATGGGCAAGGGACAATTTTCTGCCAGGAAGCGAACCGGCTCGCGCATGTAATCGGGGCCGGTTGAACAATTCAGGCCGATAATATCGACTCGCAGGCCAACCAGCGTCGTCATGACGGCGGCGATATCAGTGCCGAGCAGCATGCGCCCGCTGGTGTCGAGCGAGACCTGGGCCTGGATAGGTACAGAGCGACCTACCTGTTGCATGGCACGGCGAATACCAGTAATCGCGGCCCGTACCTCCAGCATATCCTGGCTAGTTTCGATGAGCAGCACGTCTACGCCGCCTTCCAGCAAGGCAGTTGCCTGCTCGCGGAAGATTTCTACAAGCTGCTGGTACGTGATATTGCTCAAAAGCGGGTCACTGGATGATGGAAGCATACCTGTAGGGCCAATTGAACCGGCGACAAAGCGCGGCTGTTCAGGGGTGCTGTAGGCATCCGTCAGCCTTCGTGCCAGCTTTGCGGCTGTCAGATTAATTTCGTGTGTCAATGCGCCAAGGCCATATTCATCGAGTTTGAGACGGCTACCGGTAAAGGAATCGGTTTCCAACACATCACAACCGGCTTCGAGAAAGCCGGTATGAATTTCTTCGATGACAGAGGGTTTTGCGAGCACAAGATATTCATTGCAGCCCTCGGTCGCCTGGCCACCGTAATCTTCTGCCGTCAGCTGGTAGCGTTGTATATTCGTGCCCATGGCGCCATCGTAGATTAAGACGCGCTGCGCCAGGGCTTCAAGAAATCTGCTCATTGAACCCTCCGATCTTATACCCTGCACTCAATAAGTGTATCAAGCTCTTAAACGGGGAATAGTTACATCCATATAGCGAGCCACCGCACGCGGTCTGGGGATTGGCCTCTGATTTGCCATCATTCCCTTTACATGCAATCCCATTGCTTCACGCATGTTCTTTTCGACATCTTCTAATGACTCGCCTGTCGCTACACATCCCGGTAAATCGGGGGCATAAGCGCGATAGTTATTCTCCCCTTTTTCGATCACGACGAGAAAGTGATACATGATATTTGTTCCCTTGAAAGGAGGTATTGTTTCAAGTATTCTGTCGTTTGTCTTATTGTCACCCGCCATTATATCACGCGAGTTTTATTGGTTATCCTGTTCCGAGGGCCTCAGCAATTCCTCGCGAATATCAAAACGAGCTTTCAATACCTGTTCCTTTCCTGTATCCTCAATATAGGCGATAGTATTGATGGCGAGCTCCCAGTTGAAATCCTGGTCGTTCAACCAGCGAACAATAGCCGGCAGATTCCCCCCGCTGATATCGCCGGAGCCTATGGTAATATGGGGTATCCATTGGTCGGGGTGATAATATTCCAGAGCGCCGGATGCTAATGGCGAAATTTTGTTCCAGAGGGCTTTTTGTTCGACCTTTTTGAATGACTTGTGGCTACATGGTTTGATTTAATAATCATCCAGGGTATGAATCCAGTCTAGCTGGCCCTTTATCGCTCTCTTTAAACGAGAATCGGCTGTCCAGAGTTCACACTCCTCGCGCTCAGCTAAAGCGAGAAAATGTGAGTCATAACTGGCTGGCAAACTGAATCGATGTGCAAATTCTACAGCATGCATACTAAGGGCTAAGTCAGCTGAGAAGTCGAAAACGATTCCTGTCATCACCACATCCCGCAGGCTTTTTCTGGCGATCTCGATAGTATATTTGCCCTTGCGCACATCCTGATAAAGAATGTTAGCTGCCTCGTAAGCAAGTAAAGCCGGAGCGAGCATCTCAACCTGCTCATTACTCCAATGTGTCAGTAATGCAAGAGCTTTATCTGAATCTGGTTCTTTCAATATCCACTTAAGAACCACACTGGTATCTACTACCACTTTTCTCATCGCTGCTCGCGTAACTCCTCTAGATAATTTGTACGTTCGTCACGCATTTGCCGAACTCTTTCTGCTGAGTCTTCAAAAAGCTGGCCCCCACTTTCCTGTATAATTCGTTCGCGTACCTGAAGAACCCGTTGGACATATTCAGGTGTGACAGGATGCCTTTCCTGTTTCTTCGCACTTGTTTCTGGTAGAACTGCCTCATCCAGAATACGTCCCAGGTATTCGCTGATCGACAGGTCGTTCTGTGCCGCTGCCAGCTTGATACGCCGGCGCAATTCGGGTGTGACGTCTATCGTAATGCGTGAGCGTTTCGCGGCCCTGTTTTCCGAATTATCTTTGTAGGACATGTCTTCCTTCCGTAGTGCCATAATTGAGTGTACCTGCCTCTCTACAAGTTTTTCTAAGTACGCTTATTACAGCACAACCAGGGTGACACGTCAATAACTCTCCCTGGCTATTTATATATTTGGTGACAATCAGTCATAATTTTCCTATGGGTGCTGCTGACAAGGGATGCTCATACATTGTATGAGCAAACCGGCTTCGTCAGGCCAAAGACGCCGGAGCGCTACATGGAGAAGCATTTCCCCGATGTTTATAAACCTATATAATTACCATACCTTATGAGCAATCTACAAGGTGAAGGTACAGGTTCCAGGACATCATTGAGATTGTCCTGGAACCTGTATTTTTTCTAACCTGCGGGAATCATTACCCTGCCCTGTCCCGTTGGGGGCATGTTGGGGCCGCTGCCGACCCAGCGTACTGCTGTGCCTATAGCAGTCACTTCCATCCATTCGTTGTTATGCAAAAACTCTATCTTGATATCGACGCCGATCACGCCGTCCGCTCCAAGCTGGTCGGCCTCGAATTGCATGCGGCTCAATGCCAGTTCGCGTGCCTGGTACATCAGTTGTGAATATTCTTTCAGTTCGCCCTGGAAATTGCTCTTGACTCCGACTAACCAGTTGCGAATCGCTCCCATCGAGTAGATGCAGTTCCCGATCACCAATCCCATCGGCTGGAAGCCTTTATCAACCACGAGCCAGAACTCCTGGCCAGTCAGGTCGGAGGTAAAGGCCCGTCCTCGATAGCCCGGTCGAATATCCATCGCGTTACGCGGTTCACCCATGGTACTTTGCCTCGCTTTCCTTTCATATAGTCAAACCACATAAAACAATACCTGTGCTTGCTAGCATAGGGTATCAATTGCAGGGATGTCAACAGTCGTACAGCAATTGCTGGTGTGGTGTATGAGTTGGAGGGCGACCACCTACAGCAAAGTGGAGGAAAGCACACTCGCCAAAGCAAAATCCCGGTGTGGTGTATGAGTTGGAGGGCGTACCCTGGTGGTCGTCCTCCGATACTCGCTGTAGCATTCTCATGTTCTTGTCGTAGTCGCCCTCCGATACTCTTCTGGCCCCCAAATTGTACCGCTGAGTACCGGATTTTGACAAGATTGGCGGAATGATATAAAGTACAAGTGTTTCAATTGAGAACAGGCATTTTATGACAGACAAATGATCGCACACTAACCGGAAACGGTGAAAAGGAAATCTATGTCGACGCCGGCTCGCAAACAATATCTGGATATGAAAAGTAAATATCCCGATGCGATCTTGCTTTACCAGGTTGGGGACTTCTATGAGACATTCGATGAGGATGCCTCTATTGCTTCGCGCGAGCTACAGATTGTGCTGACTTCTCGCTCATATGGCGACGAGAAACACGTGCCACTGGCAGGCATACCACTGCACGCGCTGGAAAATTACGTAGGCAAGCTGGTGCAGCGCGGCTACAAAGTGGCGATTTGCGACCAGGTGGGCGAGGTCGGCAAGGGCCATCAACCGGTTGAACGTGCGGTAACGCGTATTTTGACAGCAGGGACGTTGTCTGAGCCAAATCTGTTGCCCATGCGCCAGAACAATTACCTGGCGGCCATTGCGCATGGACGCTCACAAACAGGGCTGGCCTCGGTTGATGTGAGTATGGGCGATTTTAGCGTGACATGGTTCACACCTGATGAGTTACCGGCGGCCCTGGAAGCAGAATTGCAGCGCATTGCTCCAAGTGAATGTTTGATTGCGGAGGGCAGTAATCCCGATGCCTGGCAGTTTCCCTCTGAGACGATGACGAAGACACCGTGCCCGCAGTATTTCTTTGAGCTGGAAGCGGCGCGCGCAAGATTGTGCAGGCTTTTCGGCGTGCAGTCGCTCGATGCCTATGGCTGCTCGCAGGTTCCCCAGGCTATCGCGGCCGCTGGAGCAATCGTGGCGTATCTCGAGAAGATGAATGGCAAACTGCTCTCACTTTTGACCGGGCTGCGTTCATATCGCATGGAAAACTATATGGTGCTGGATGCCCATACGCAGCGCAATCTTGACCTTTTGCAGGGAGCGCGCAGCGGCTCGTTACAGGGCAGCCTGTTGGGCGTACTGGATCACACACTCACACCTATGGGCGCAAGACAATTGCGAAGAGCAATTACACAGCCATTGCTCGACCTGAACCAGCTTGAGGCAAGATTGGAGGGCGTCGAAGAATTATATGAAAGTCCGGCCATGCGCAGCCGCTTCACGATATGCTTACAGAAGCTGGGCGACCTGGAACGTATCGCGGGGCGAGTGCGGCAGGGAACGGCTGTGCCACGTGAAATGCTGGCTCTGTGCGATTACCTGCTCATCATCCCGCAATTGTATGAGTTGCTGCGCGGCTGCGATTCGTCATTGCTCCTAGAACTGGCTGGTGAGCTTGATGCAAATGCGTGTCCGCAGGTAGGCGAATTGATCAATCGGGCCCTGACCCATGCTGGTGAGGGGGATGAACAGGAAGAAGATGGACGCCTGATACGCGCCGGATTCAATGCCGAACTCGACGAGCTGATCGCCTCGATTCGCGACTCGCGGCGCTGGATTTTGTCGCTGGAGGGGCGTGAGCGGGCGCGCACCGGCATTCAAAAGCACCTCAAAGTAGGATTCAACAAAGTCTTTGGCTATTATATCGAGGTCAGCAACGGCAAATTGGGTATGGTTCCACCCGATTACATGCGCAAGCAGACGCTGGTCAATGCCGAGCGCTTTATCACGCCCGAACTGAAAGAACACGAGGCGCGCATTTTGAGCGCGGAAGAGCGTATCGAAGAGATGGAGCGCAGTATCTATGCCGACCTGCTGCGCCAACTGGGCGTCTACTATCCTCAACTGATGGCAATTGCTACGGCCGTTGCTCAGGTGGACGTGCTCTTGAGCTTTGCGGAGGTCGCCGCGCGCCAGGGGTATGTGCGTCCGAAGGTAGAGCAGGGGAGCAGCATAGAGATCATCGGAGGGCGGCACCCTGTGGTTGAGTTCGCGCTTGACGGCGATGCTTTCATTCCTAACAATGCCATGCTTGACGCGGAAAATGAAACTCGTATCCTGCTTTTGACCGGCCCGAATATGGCAGGAAAATCGACGTATCTGAGGCAGGTAGCTCTCATCACCCTTTTAGCGCAGATTGGCAGCTTCGTACCGGCACGCAGCGCGCGTATCGGGCTGGTGGATCGCATTTTTACCCGCGTGGGCGCTGAAGATGATATTGCATCAGGCAAAAGCACTTTCATGGTTGAAATGGAGGAGACGGCTACCATCCTGCATCATGCCACGCGGCACAGCCTGATTATCCTCGATGAAATTGGCAGGGGAACCAGTACTTATGATGGCCTGGCGATTGCGCGCGCAGTAGTCGAACACCTGCACAATGTGACGGGGGCGCGCACGCTCTTTGCCACGCATTATCATGAACTGGCCGAAATGGCCAGGGAGTTGTCGCACCTGCGCGTCTATACGATGGCGATTAGCGAAGATGAGCAGGGGGAGATCGTCTTTCTCCATCGCGTGACACCTGGAAGTCTGGGGCGCAGTTATGGTGTTCACGTGGCAAAGCTGGCCGGTATGCCTCTGAGCATCGTCCGCCGCGCCGAAGAAGTTTTGAAAGGCCTGGAGTCCGGCAAGGAAGAGGCGGCGCCTGTGATAGTTGCCGGAAATGGGTTTATGAGGGCAACAAATGGGAATGGGTTACTGAAGGTTGCTGATGGAAGCGGTCACTACGCAATCATGCATGACCACGGAGCGGAAAGTGCTGTGTCCCAATTCACCACTCCCACAAAAGAATACCGGTGGCAAAGCGAAGAGGCTCGCCTGGCCGCGCAGAGAATTGAGCAGGCCGAAGGAGGCTCACTCGATCTTGATAGCGTTGATGTTTGCGCCATTACGCCGCTCGACGCGCTCAATTTGATTTTCGCCTTGCAGAAGAAGAGAAGATCGTTCAAGTAAGAAAGCATACCTGAATGCCTATAACCTACTCATCACGCGCCCCTATTCTGCCCTTACCTCAGGATGTCGCTGAACGCATAGCGGCGGGCGAAGTGATCGAGCGACCTGTATCGGTGGTGAAGGAGTTGGTAGAGAACGCTCTGGACGCGGGTGCAACCGAGGTGCGTGTAGAAATACGCGGTGGGGGCATGCGCCTGATTCGCGTTACCGACGATGGCTGCGGAATTCCTGAAGATGAGTTGGAGCGAGCCAGCGCGCGTCATAACACAAGTAAAATCAATCGCCTCGAAGACCTGGAACACCTGCATACGCTGGGTTTTCGAGGCGAAGCGCTGGCAAGTATTGCCGCCGTCTCAGAATTGACTCTGCTGAGCCGTGCCATCGAAACCGAGACGATGGGCGAGGAACACCCGGCGCTGTTTATTACCTGGCGCGGGGGTGAAGTAACGCAGCGCGGGCGGAAAGCGCGTCTGCATGGCACGACAGTAACCGTGCGCGACCTGTTCTATAATGTGCCTGCTCGTTTGAAGTTTATGCGCGGCGCTCGTACCGAGGCCGGGCATATCGAGCGATTGTTGCGCCGTTACGCGGTGGGTTATCCAGGCGTGCGCTTTCATCTCACTATTGAAGAACATGCGGCCTTGCAGACGGGCGGTTCTGGAAATCTCGCTACCACGCTCGCGGAACTCTACCATCTTCCCCTTGCTGAAATGCTCAATCCAATAGCGGTCAATACCGATGAAGATTCTGCTCATGCGTTTGCTTTGCATGGCTACATTGGGAATCGCGCGCTGGCACAGAATAATCGCCAGCATGTAACGCTGTTCGTCAATGGGCGCTGGGTGCAGTCGCGGCCATTGCAGGAAGCGCTCGAGGCAGGTTATCGCGGGTTGCTGCCAAAAGGCAAACATCCGTTGCTGGTACTGCATGTCGATCTCCCAACTGAGGATGTGGACGTCAATGTGCATCCTGCCAAGACAGAGGTAAAGCTGCTGCACGAAGCTGAGGTGATCGAGGCAATGACGAAGGCGATACGGGGGGTGTTAGAACGCAGTCCCGCCTTACCGGAAGAGGCGCAGTTTCCCGGCCCTCAACTGGTCTATCAGCGTCGTTTACCCGGTGTGAGGCGACGAGGGCTGCATGTTTCCGAATCAGCGGAGCATTACTCGGTCGAAAAGCCTGACCCGGGTGCGGCTGAGGTGCTGGCCACACTGCGTCCCCTGGCCCAGTTGCAGCAGGCGGTTATCCTGGCCGAGGCGCCGGATGGCAGTCTGTACCTGATTGATCAGCACCGGGCGCATGAGCGGGTCATTTACGAACACCTGCGCCGCACCTATACCGGGGTAGGGGCGCAAGAAAATCAAGGCGAGGAGTGGACCGGATCTCACCTGCTGCTGGAGCCGGTCATTGTTGAATTGAAGCGCCACGAAGCTGAGTTATTCGAAATGCGCTTGCCGTTGCTACGTGGCCTGGGGTTGGAATGCGAGCGTTTCGGCGGCCGTAGCTTCCTGATTCGTTCGGTGCCGGGTGGTGTAGGGCAGGAGCAACTGGCGGGGCATTTGCCGGAACTGGCGCGAATTGCCGCTGAGGATAGCGATGAGTGGGAGAACCGCCTGCTCATAGGCCTGGCATGCCGTTCTGCGCTGCGACGCGGGCGAACACTGGGCCTCGACGAGCAACGTTCGCTGATAAACGCACTGGCGAATGCCACCGCCCCGGCGGTTTGTCCCCATGGAAGCCCCATTCTGCTGCATTATAGCCGGACGTTTTTAATCGATAAGTTCGACTGGTAGATGGCTCTGGTATCGCCTCTCTCGGATATCAAGTTCTCTGTTTCAACGCATCGGCCTGTGATGGCTGCTGGTCTGGTGGGTGAGTCGCGCTTTCTTCGCCCAAAGTCCTTAGCGGACTGAGCCAGCTTAATAAGCCAAATCTACGCGCGCCCAGCAGTTCCCAGGCGCGAAAGAGACCAAGGGCATAGACAATCAACAGCAACTCTGTGAGTGCGATCAGACTTCCAACATCTCGGGGCTGCTTGATAAGGTTCACTCCAAAGTAAAATTCGTATCCATAGACAATGAAGCTACCTGCAAGCAGAAGCATATTGCGCAGCACATTTTGCCAGGATTTGCGATGCCGCAACAAGCTCCATCCCAGGCTAAGGCTGCCACTTACACCCGTAAGGCTCATTACCAGTGTCAGCCACCCCAGGTTTGAGAAGGGTATCAATGCTCCCAGTGAGATAAAGAATGCGTTCAGCAGCGAGGCAAAAGCGTTCGTAGCAACGGCCTGCCGCTCCAGAGGCGCCCCAACCATAACAGTATGTTCTGGCGCAATAGAAATCGCGACGAAAAGTAGTCCGACCAGGGCGGCGCCGGCGCTGGCACTGGCAACGAAAAAGTTCGCAAATGCTGGCTGGACCATGCTAAAGAGTCTCCTTCTATACTCTATGCTTCATCGCTCAGCCGCACTACCGTGCGTCCACGTACTTCGCCTTTCAGCAGCGAGGCGGTGACCTGTGGCAGTTCGTCCAGCGTTACTTCATTGATCATGCTATGGAGCGCGGCAGGTTTGAGATCGGTTGCCATGCGCTGCCAGAGTTTGCGGCGCTCATCCATTGGGCAAAAGACCGAATCGATGCCCAGCAGGTTGACGCCGCGCAGGATGAAAGGGAAGACGGTAGTATGCAGGTCTGTGCCACCGGTCAGCCCACAGGCCGCGACCGAGCCGCCGTATTTTGTGGTGCGAATAAGATAGGCCAGGGTACTGCCGCCAACAGAATCGATGCTGCCCGCCCATTGTTCTTTCTCAAGCGGGCGGTTGCTCGCGGCTGAGACTTCCTCGCGGCTGAGAATGTTACCGGCGCCCAGTTCCTTAAGGTATCTATGCTCGGACGCTTTGCCGGTGCTGGCTGTGACGGTATACCCCCGCTTCGCCAGCATACCGACGGCCATACTGCCGACTCCGCCGGTCGCGCCTGTTACCAGAACGGATCCGTTTTCTGGTTTGAGTCCCATTTTCTCCAGCTTGTCGAGTGCCAGAGCCGCCTCGAAGCCGGCGGTGCCGAAAGCCATGGCCTCTTTGAGTGTCAGGCCTTCTGGCAGCGGTACGATCCAATCGGCTCTGACGCGCGCATATTCGCTGAAGCCTCCATAGTGCGAGACGCCCAGGTCGTAGCCTGTGATGATCACCTTGTCGCCTTGAGTAAAGCGCGCATCGCTGGATGCGACGACGGTTCCTGACAGATCGATGCCCGGCACAAAAGGATAGCTGCGCACAATCCTTCCTTCTGCAATGCAGGCCAGGGCATCCTTATAGTTCACGCTTGAGTAAGCAATACGAATCAGTACTTCGCCGGCCGGCAGGTCATCCTGCGATAACTGCTGCACCTGGGCAGTAAAACTATCGCCGGTTTTATTGACGACGAATGCACGAAATGGTGTGGACATATATCTTCTCGCTTTCTGCGTATGATGTGATCGGAGTTTTAATAAAGATGGCCATAGATCGAGCCTACTTGACCACCGAGACGGGTAGCCTCATGCCCGCCAGATAATGACCGCGCATCTGGCAGGCCATCTCATAGCGGCCAACGCTAGAAGGCTTGAAGGTGTAGTTGATGGCATCGACCGTCCCCGGATAAATAAGGTCAATCCCGATGAGCATGTCGTTATATTGCGTATAAATATTCTCGGGTGTACCATCGGGCTTATCGGGTATGAAAGTAAAGGCATGGTAGTTGTTGCTACCATTGGTAATGATGAAGTGGTAAGGGACGCCGACATGAAAAACCGTTACCGAGGAAATAATCTTGTAGTCAATCAACAGGACGTGCACCGTTACCGAACCTGGCAAGGGAGCCTCGTTATAAACCTGTTGGGTGGGAAAGGGATCGCTGGCCTGGGTAGAGGTTGCTGCCGTTTGCGTAGGTGAACCGGGACTGGACGAACTGTGCGCGGCAATTGATATGCCCGCGAAGATGACGATGAGCAGAGAAAGGACGAGCAATGATATTTTTCCTAAGATCCGCTTTTTCATGGACATTCAGCTCCGTTTCTTCACCGGTTTACTCATCTGCCTGACTGAATGGTAGCTCAGAGGCATTATAGATAATAATGATTGTTTGAGTCAATATCTCATACCTGCTCTCACAGCTTCCATACCTGCGCATTGCTGAACTCCACCTCGGTCGGCATACCGTAATCAATTGCTGCCACGCCGATCTGTCCAGCGCTCAGTGTGCTATCGGTCGCAGCGGTAACCAGTTGTTGATTGACATAAAGATAGAGTGAGTTTTTGTCGGTAAGGACGGCTATGTCGTTCTCCTGGCCATATCCAGCATTGATGGCATTGCTGATGCCGCTGCTCAGCATCTTTACGGACGCATTATTGCTGTAGATTTCAAGGGTAAAGGAACCATCAGTTCCCACGCGAAAGAGGTAAAACTGGCCTCGCGACTTATCTGCGCGGAACAGGATACCGCCCTGGCTGCCCTGATCGATGGTCATCTGTATCTCATAGACGAAATTGCTGAAATTGGTGGCATCCGCGTAGCAGGGTTGGAGGAAGTTGGTCTGTGCTTCTCGCGCATGGTAATCCTGGTTAAAGAAACATCCGGTGTTGCCGTTTCCTGTAAGACCCTCGTCCCAGCGGTTGCCGCCCGTATTGTCTGTCAAGTCGTCGGTGAGCGTGGGATTACCGCTCGTATCATTAGACAGCAGATTTTCCAGCGCTGTCACTGTTGCCGTTCCCATATTATCTGTTGCGCTTGCCGTGGCGGTTGCTCCGGTCTGAGCGGTAGCAGTGGCGAGGATAGCGGCCTGAGCGGTTGCCAGAGCCGAATTTGTCGCCTGCACCACTACCTGTGTCTTTGCCAGGGCCGTATTTTGCCCCGACAGCGTTGATTGTGCCTGGACTGTGGCCTGGGTCGTAAGCTGCGCGTGATACTGCGTGGTCGCCGCGTAGATAATAAAGCCCAGACCTCCTCCTACCAGTGCGGTCGCAAGTATGATAAGGAGGATCCTCATACCCGGTGAAATCCCCTGGCGCTTCCTGACGATTCGCTGTGGCGGGGGCCAGGAGTAAGCCGTCTCTTTAGGTAGAGGAGCCAGGTCTTTTACCGTCGGCTGTTCGTGAAATGGCTCCTCTACTTTGTCTACGTCTGTCTGGAAATCATCGGGCATCTTTATTCCTCACAACGTGTATGCCGTAGATATTTAATCTCAAAGGCTTTCGTTTGTAAATGCGATGTCTGCCCAATTCGTATACATATCCGAACTTGCGAACAAAGCAGAGTATCCTCCCGTAAGTGTGGCCAATTGACCCCCATTTCACAATGCTGGGCCGCATAGAAAAGAAAGATGAACCCGGTCTTATGACAACGTCCACAACTGAAGGTTGCTAAACGCAACATCTGTGGGATTAGTATCACTCTCACCGAACAAACCAATTTGTCCAGAAGTGTAGTGCGAATCGGTTGTACCATCGAGATACTGCTGATTGACATAAAAGTAAAGATTACTATCCTGGGCAATGATCGTAATTGTATTCGACTGGTTTCCGGTATTGATAATACTGGAGGAGCCGCTTAATAGTCGTTGTGCATGAGACCCCTGCGAGTCTACATAGACATACAGGTCGTAGGCTCCGTTCTGGCTGATGCGAAAGAGGTAAAATTGAGAGCTTGAGCTATTCGCGCGAAAAATGACTCCACCCTGGTCGCCCTGCACGATCGTCATTTGTACCTGGAGCGCGAAATTGATGACCTGGATGTTCTGGGAATAACAGGGTTGGAAAAGTCCCGTCTTGGTGATGCTCGAATGATAAGCTCCATTTGAGAATCCACAACTGCCCCCACTAGAACTTGTGGGGAACTCATCCCAGGTGTTATTGTCCTGAGCATTCAGAGGGTCAGAAACAGTAGGACTGCCGCTCGTCACCTGCTGGTAGAAGCTTTGTAACGCTGTGGCAGTAGCGGAAGCGGCAGCGCTAGCGGAAGCCGCGGCGCTGGCAGTAGCTCCTGCGACCGCTTGCGAGGTGCCGATTGCATTCGCTGTTGCCTGACCATTAGCCAGGGCCGTTCCAGTGGTTTGGGCCTGCGCTGTTCCAGTGAGCTGAGTCTGAGCGGTAGCCGTTGCCTGCGCATTTTTTTGTGGCTCGTATACCTGAGTAATATAGACGGCCACACTCCCCCCGATCAAAATCAGCACCAGTAGCACAATCAGCAGGGCAACACCGGCAGAAATGCCCGACCGTTTGCGCTGAGGTGGAACAGACGGTGGCGCTGCTTGCGTCGCTCCCTGGTTATATCCGGAATAGCCGGCCTGTTCCGTATAGGGAGCCTGGGCTTGATTGAGGAATGAAGGTTGCTGTCCGGAACTTTGTGTTGGGGCAGCATAATCAGGGTAATTGCTCTGCTGGCCCGGAGTCGCATAACTGGGAGAAGATGCAATGGTTGGCTCAACCGGCGCGTTTGGATAATGAGGAAACGAGACCGGTGAAGGTGAGATTGGCATGAACTCTGTCGCATTGCCCTGCCCGGCAGGATAATTTGGCTGGCTGCCAGACTGTTCAGGGGACGCAATAGAAACGGTGAGAATAAGATCACCCGGAGGGCCACCGTAGGGGCCCATATCACCCTGTCCTCGCAGGCGAATCTCCTCACCATCGCGAATGCCCGCGCGTACAGGCACAATAATGCGCCGCCCGCCTGGTAAATTAAGCGTGCGGCTACTTCCGGTTCTTGCCTCTTCCTGGCTGATTGCTAAAGTCGCCCGGATATCCCCGGTTTGAGGTCCTTCAATTGCCATCTCTTTACCCGTCCATTATTTGACCATGCTGCTGGTCAATCATGTGGTTATGATCAGCAATTATAGCACAAGTTTTGCGGCTTGAAAGCGGTTCTGGTACCTGTTACAGGGCGATTCAAAAGTCGAGTGAACAAGAGTCCATTCCGTAGGGACAGTGGCTCGTCCCTGTCCTCGTTCCCCGATCTTGCTAGCTATACCATGCCGAGTTCCCATTTGGCGTCTTCTGTCATGCGGTCAGGCGACCAGGGCGGGTCGAACGTCATATTGACCTTGCAAGACTTGACGTTCTCTACTTCTCCCACGCGCATCTCGACCTCATCAATCACTTCACCCGCCATAGGGCAACCCAGCGCGGTAAGCGTCATCGTGACATCGACATGGCCGGTCTCATTGTTGATGTCAACGTTATAAACGAGGCCAAGGTCAACAATGTTCACAGGAATTTCCGGGTCATAGCATTCGCGCAACGCGTCCATGACCTCTGCTTCATTAATCTCTACCATCTATCCAGATCCTTTCGTCTTATTCCAGGTAAATTGATCGGAATTATTCCTTCTTAACTATAGCCTATATGCTGGGGATTGTCAAAAAATTCATACATGAAATGTTTCCCCAATGCGCTCCAGGTAAAAGCGGATAAAGCGTTCCGCGTCAACTCCTACGGAAGCCAGCACGTTTGGCGGGGGAGAATCTGGGTGGTTGAAATAAGCCACCGTCTCACCTAATGTAAGCGTGCCGGCCAGTTCCACATCCACATAGGATTGCTCCCAGGTGATAAAATCAGGTTGGAGAGCGGCGCCCAGGCAAAGCGGGTCATGCATCTGGAAGGCAGTAACGCCATATTGCGGGCCAAAGACATCGAAATAATGATCGAGCATCTGCCGCATGAAGCGCGTAACCCGGCTGCCATTCTGAGCCAGCGCGTCTACCTGCTCCCGCTGTAACGATGTTATCGTCGTCACATCGAGCGAAACCAGGCGTATTGGCCAGCCGCCGTGCAAGACGATGTGCGCGGCGTGAGGATCAGCGAAGATATTAAACTCGGCGGTTGGAGTGTCGTTGCCCGGCACGCGCAATGCTCCACCCATAATCACGACCTCGCGCACAGCTTCAGCGATGCGCGGCTCGGTGCGCAGCGCCAGCGCGATATTCGTTAATGGTCCAATCGGCACCAGCGTAATCTCTCCAGGAGCCGCCATAATCTTCTGGATAATCACCTCGACGGCGTGTTGCGCTACCGGCTGTGTGCGCGGTTCAGGCAGCATCACGCCCCCAAGCCCATTATCTCCATGCACATGCCCGGCATTCACTATCTTGCGCACCAGCGGCTGTGCGCATCCACGCGCAACGGGAACATCCGTGCGCCCTGCCAGTTCCAACAATGCCAGCGCATTGCGCGTCGTCAAATCGACATGTACATTGCCACTCACGGTCGTAATCGCCTCGAGCTGGACTTCGGGCGAGGCCAGTGCCAGGAAGAGTGCGAATGCATCGTCGATGCCAGGATCGGTGTCAAGAATGATGCGGGGCATACATCTATTTCCTTTTGAAACGGGTTGATGAGATAACAGGATTACTCATAAACAACCGGCCAGATGCTATCGATAGGTAGTTCCCAACCGGGGAAAAGTTCGGGAATAGTAAGCGTATCTCCATCATGCAGTGTTATGATGTTGGACGCAGGCTCTCCGGTATCGGCATGCGTCTTCGGTGCAGCAGAACGGTAGAGAGAAACCGTATGTGTATCAGGGTCAATCAGTATTCCAACCTGCACACCCTGACTTAAAAACAAGGCTATTTTCTCCTCAAGTTCATGCACACGATCCCGGCTCGATTTGATTTCGACGATCAGTTCGGGAACGATGGATAGATAGGTGCGAGGATTTCGCTTAAGCCGTTCGCGCGAGATAAAAGAGACATCGGGAGAAAGCAGGTCACCATTGGGCATACGGAAACCAGCACTCGAATCCAGAACTCGTCCTGCTTTATGGATATGCACCCAGGCTCTTAAAAGTGATCCGAACTGTAATCCAATTTCGGCAGATGTACTGTCTGATGGACTCATAACAATAAGTTTACCTTCTTTCAATTCGATTTGATGATTGGGATAAAGCGCCTGGAGTTTTTCAACATCGTGGTAGCTCATAGACATACTGGATACTCCTTCGCTCCTGTCATCCTGCTCAGGGATAAGACTATGCTGGTAGATGGTCATCTGTTTACCTCTTTATTGCTTTGTTGTAATAGAGGATAGCATATGGGGGATGAAATTGCTATGAGGGGTCTGGCCTAGGGAACTGATGAGAACAAATGGCAACAAATACACAACATTGTCATAACATGTTATTTATAATGTAAGCGTTCTTGTAAATTTTATCGGTTTCCACATTTAAATGAGATTTTTATTGACATTTTCCCGAAAATTCGGATATGCTAAAGATGTGCTAAACGTTTTTTGTGGGAAATGAGGCTTATAGGTATGATGGTACCAAGAAACTGGACAGGGGAATAAGATAGAATAGCTGTATCGAGAGAGGCAGAAAAAGGAGGAAAAGATGGCGGGACAACGCAAACGATACAGCGCAGCCCTGAAGGCAAAAGTAGCACTGGAAGCTATCAAAGGGCAAAAAACGACCAATGAGATCGCGGCGGAGTATGCAGATCACCCAGTGGAAGAAGCAGGCACTCGATGGCTTGCCCAACCTGTTCGGGAGCCGGGAAAGTCGGCAAGCGAAAAGTGAAGAAGCTCTGATTGCCACGCTCTATCAACAAATCGGCCAACTGAAAGTCCAGGTGGACTGGTTGGAAAAAAATCAAAACCATTCCATTGAGCAGAAACGGGCGCTGATCGAGCCGGGGCATCCCGACTTGAGCATTGCCCAACAAGGTAAGCTGCTGGGTCTGGCGCGCTCCAGTTACTACTATGAAGCGGCCCCGGAAAGCGAGGAGAACTTACACCTGATGCGCTTATTAGACGAGCAATACACCCGCACGCCGTTCTATGGCACACGCAAGATGACGGCCTGGTTACACACGCAGGGCTATCCCGTCGAGCGCAAACGGGTGAGGCGTTTACTGCGGCTGATGGGCCTGGAGGCCATCTATCCCAAACCCAAAACGAGTGTGCCGGGAGCCACCGAGCAGCGCTATCCCTACTTGCTGCGCGGTCTCTGCATTGGGCGCTGCAATCAGGTGTGGAGTTGTGATATCACCTATATCCGCATGCCCCGTGGCTTTCTCTATCTGATGGCCGTCATCGATGGGTTCAGCCGCTACGTCGTGTCGTGGGAGCTCTCCAACACGCTGGACACCGGCTTTTGTTTGCAAGCTCTGGAGCGGGCCTTGGGCATCGCCACCCCCGAGATTTTCAACACCGATCAGGGGGTGCAGTTCACCAGTGCCGACTTTACCAACCGGCTCAAGGCTTCGGCTATTCGCATCAGTTGGGATGGCCGCGGACGAGCCTTAGACAACATCTTTGTGGAACGCTTGTGGCGCAGTGTCAAATACGAGGAGGTGTATCTCAAAGACTATCAAAGCGTGAAAGAGGCCGTGAGCAACCTCGGGGCGTATTTCACCTTTTACAATCACCACCGGCTTCATCAAGCCTTAGACTATCAAACGCCTGCCCAGGTCTATGGCAGGCACTAAGAGGACTTTTCTCGTATGGCTCAGTTCCCTCTTATTTTTGCCCACAAACTGTCTTGACTTTTGGTACCACCATAATACCGAGATTCAAAATTCCTAGGACCAGAAGTGACCTATCCAGAGGCACCTCAAATCTTTGATCGATAAATACGGGCATTCAATGGTTTTGGGCATAGAAACCAATCTCAATATGTTATAATCTGTAGCAGTATGAAACCATTATCATTCACCTCAGCCGCATCTATCTCTGGGGTGCGACCCGAACATCGCGCCACCGTCGAACGCTACCTGCTCGCAGCCGGGTAGCGGCGCCTCGTCATACGCTCCAACATTTGTAGAAGCTCGCGCTATAAGAGCCTGCCTGCCTATTTTGCCGTTACCTTGCACCATTTCATCCGTCCCAACGTGTCATAAAATGTGATACCATGATGTACGAGGGTCACAAGCGCCATCATTCGCCGGTGGCCTTGTTGGGGGATGAGGAGATTTTGGGAGAACCACACATGGACTTGATGAATAAACTTGCCAGCCTGGCACAACGCTATGAAGAATTGAATACACTCATGTCGCAGCCCGAGGTACTCGAAGATATTCCGCAGTTGCAGCGCTATGGCCGCGAACGCGCCGAACTCGAGGAGGTTGCGCAAAAATATGATGAACTGCAGGCGAATGAGAAGCAGTATGCCGAGGCCCAGGAAATGTACGACGAGAGCAATGAGCCTGAAATGCGCGACCTGGCCTTTGAAGAGATGGAACGCCTGAAAGCTCGTAAAGAGCAGTTGCTCAACGAGGTGAAGGTTGCCCTGTTGCCTAAAGATATCATGGATGAGAAAAACGCCATCGTAACCATTCAGGGTGGTGCGGGCGGCGACGAAGCGGCCCTCTTCGCTGGCGAGCTCTTCCGCATGTACAGCCGCTATGCCGACAATCATCGCTGGAAGATTGAAATCCTGGATATCAATGAAACTGGGCAGGGCGGCATCAAAGATATCACCTTCGTCGTCAAAGGCAAGGGCGCGTATAGTCGTATGAAGTATGAGGGCGGCACGCATCGTGTGCAGCGCGTTCCGGTGACGGAGGCCAATGGGCGCATTCACACCTCGACGGCCAAGGTGATCGTGCTGCCGGAAGTTGACGAGGACATCAATATCGACATCAAAGATACCGATATTCGCGTCGATGTCTACCGCTCTACCGGCCACGGCGGCCAGAGCGTCAACACGACCGACTCCGCGGTGCGCATTACGCATTTGCCGACAGGACTGGTCGTGACCTGCCAGGATGAGAAGTCGCAATTGAAAAATAAGGTCAAGGCGCTTTCGGTCTTGAAATCGCGCCTATGGGACCTGGAAGAAGCTCGCCGGCAGGCGGAATTGAGCAAATCGCGCCGCTCGCAGGTACAGACCGGCGACCGCAGCGAAAAGATACGTACTTATAATTTTCCGCAGGATCGCGTCACCGATCATCGCATCGGTTTCACGCGCCATAATCTACCCGGCGTGCTCAATGGTGAGCTTGACGAGTTTATCGATAACCTGATCACAGTCGATCAGGCCGACAAGTTGCAGCACCTGTTCGAGGAAGACGACAACAGCGGCAACGGTAAAGCCAGCTAAGACCGGCTCGATGCGGATAGGCTGGGATCAGGGAACAGTTACCAATCAGGGAGAGCCCGTCCTCAGATAGGCTCTCTCCATGACGAACGAGATGCGAGGGAATGCATCTCTAGTTGAAAGGAAGGCAATGATGGCACAATTGGTAATGGGTCAGAGTAAAATGTACGAAAACGCGCTACCCGAAATCAATCCTTCGTACAGGTTGCTACTTGGCCCTGGTCCCTGTAATGTTGATCCGTGCGTTCTGCGTATCGCCTCAGCGCCGCAGCTTGGGCATATCGACCCGGAATTTTTTGCGATCCTCGAAGAGACGGCCCAGTTTTTACGACAGGTATTCCAGACGAAAAACGAGATGACGCTGTGTGTATCCGGCTCCGGCTTTTCGGGAGCCGAGGCAGTATTGAGTAATTTGCTCGAGCCGGGCGATAGGCTTATTGCCGGCAGCCTGGGTTTCTTCAGTGGCAAGATCGTTGAGATCTCCGAGCGGGCGGGCGCGCAGGTGGTCAATCTGGAGACTGAATTGGGTAAGCCGCTTGCTCCAGAGACGCTTGAGCAGGCATTTCAGGAAAATCCGGGTGCGAAGATATTTGCCACGGCCATCGCGGAAACCTCGACCGGCCTGTGGCAGCCGCTGGACGAATTGGAACGCATCACGCACCAGCATGGAGCGCTTTTTGTGGTGGATGCCGTCTGTGGACTGGGCGGTGTACCGATGAACGTCGATCAGATGAAGATCGACGCCTGTTACGCTGGTAGTCAAAAGAGCCTGGGAGCATTGCCCGGATTGGCGCCCGTCACGCTGAACGAGCGCGCGATAGAGGTTATGAAAAATCGCAGAACGCCCGTCCAGAGTTATTATCTGAACCTGCAAGACCTTCATCGCTATTGGAACGGCGACCATACCTATCACCACACAGCATGCAGCAATGTTGTGTATACAATGCATGAAGCGCTGCGTATCGTCCTGGAAGAGGGTCTAGAGGCGCGTTGGGCGCGCCACAAGCTGAACAGTGAGGCGCTACGAGCCGGCGTCAAGGCGATGGGCCTGAGTATTCTTACGCAGCCGGGTTATGAACTGCCGGTGCTTACAGCAATTACATTGCGCGAGGGTATAGATGAGCTGGCCGTTCGCAAGGCGCTGCTGGATGAATATAGCATCGAGATCGGCGGTGGCTTCGGTGCGCTGAAAGGCCGTTTGATTCGTATAGGCCTGATGGGCTACAATTCGTGCCGCAAAAATGTCGATACCGTTCTGGCCGCGCTCGAACATGTCTTGCCGCGCTGTGGTTTCCAGCCGGAGGCTGGAGCGGCGCTGGCAGCGGCAGACGAAGTATATAAAAAGGCGTAAAGAACCTCGTGGGGCCGTTAATGGATTTTGGTACGCAAGACCGGGAAGCACATGCTTCCCCTGTCATTCTGAGCGCAGCGAAGAATGACAGGGGAAGAGCCGCTCTGCCTGCCGGTCTTACTCGTGAAAAGTCTATGACCGGCCCGCAAGGGATGCTGCTAGATTAACAATAGGTAGCGAATCAACCATGGGACTGGAGCAGCCACAAGCAATCCGCACCATCTTTTTTGACGCTGGCTATACGTTGTTGCATCCCTATCCTTCTACCGCGGAAATTTGCCAGCAGGTATGCGAGCGATTGCATTTGCACCTGCACCTGGATGAAGTCAAGAGTCGTATGATTGATGCAGAGGAGTATTTCTGGCGCCAGACAAGGCAACGCCACCAGACCTGGGCCAGTGAGGAGACGATTACCGAGTTCTGGGTGGGATATTATATGAATCTGCTCCGCCCATTCATTGAGGAACATGATGAGCCGCGCCTTTACCAGCTGGCCTTAGCAATCACGAGGGAATTCGAGCAGCATACCAGCTGGCAAATGTATCCCGACGTGCTACCAACGCTGGAAGTGTTGAGAAAACATAACTACACCTGGGCGTCATCTCCGATTGGGGCATTGCCCTGAGCGCTATTCTACGCCGCCTTCACCTCACAAACTATTTTGATTGCTTGCTCATCTCAGCCGCAACGCGTCATGCTAAACCCTCCCCTACACTCTACGAGCGCGCGCTCCAGAGGGCGAACAGTATCGCCGATTATACACTGCATGTAGGAGATTCCTATCTTCACGATGTGTTAGGGGCGCGAGCTGTTGGCATAACACCGGTACTGCTTGATCGCCAACGAACATTAGAGGAATCGAACATCGATTGTTTGCTTGTGCATTCGCTGGCTGATTTACTGCAATTACTGGAAATTGTTTCGCCTCATAGACCCTGGTAATTGCATATTTACCTCCAGGTGTTTTGCTGCTATACTGTCGCAAGATTAGTCTCTCGAAAGAGCACTTGAGATTAGTGAAGTATGGCCAGGATGGGGTGAACGATGAAAAAGCAGGCCGCGCAGTACACGCCGACTGTTTTACAAACCGCCATAGGTGAGCCATTGCGCTCAGAGCAGCGCACAAACGAGTATTTACCGCGCGTACTTTCGCGGGTAGATATGCTTGTCATCTTCATAGCTATCGTCCTGTTTATCCCGAATGCTTCTGTTGTGCAGGCAGCGCAGGGGGCGGACAGCGCTATCTACCTTTATTGGATTATCGGCACAATAACGTTTCTCATACCGGGGGCAATCGTCACCGGTCAATTGTATCGCCTCATGCCTGTTGACGGCGCGATTTATGTCTGGACCCACCGCGCACTAGGACCCTTATGGGGCTTCTTCGCAGGCTTCTGCGCCTGGTTTCCCGGTATTCTGGTACTGCTCTCTACCAGTGATATCATCCTCTCACTATTAGAAGGTATCTCAACGGAATTATATGGCACTCCTGCAGACTGGTCGCTGGCTGCGTGGCAGCAGGGGATCATTGTATTGATTGTGTTGCTTTTTGCCGGCCTGTTCTCTCTTGTTCCGCTGCGTTGGATTATGAAGATAGCTAAATGGATAATCCTGCTCTATGGGATCGGCATTTTCATGGTTGGGCTGGCAGGTGTCATATGGCTCTTGACGGGTCATTCCGCACAGGTTTCGTTGACGAACGGCTATCCCCTGGCTTTTGGTGGACAAAACATCGTGCTCTATGGAGTGATTGTACTCGCCTTGCTTGGTGTCGAAGTGCCAATGAACATGGCGGCCGAAACACGACAGCCAGGTGCGGTTTCGCTCTTTTTGCGTTGGGGACCTCTGCTGGTCTTGCTGGCCTATCTCCTGGGAACGTTCGGAGTAATGGTGGTGGTGCCAGTAAGCAGTGCTGGCCTGCAATACTCGACAGTTCTAGCGGTCGGAGAGGTCTTCGGCTTACCTGCTGCTGTGCTGGTCAGTTTGATCTTCATCGGTTTCTTTATGACCGCCACTGTTATTTATAATGTGACTTTTTCCCGCATTTTGTTTGTGTCGGCATTAGATCACCGTTTGCCCCCGGGCCTGGCCAAGGTGAATCGCTATGCGGCCCCTCATCGCGCTACTACCATACAGATTGTACTGGTAGGCCTCATTGCCATTTTCACCTACTTTATAAGCCCTCTATTGTACAGTGTCGATGCGCTGGCGCTCTCCGCAGATACGTACAACATCAGCCAGGCGACAACCACCGTCATCTGGTGCATATCAATGATCTTCCTCTTCCTGGATGCCCCGCTGCTCTTGATACGCTTTCGTGAACTTTTCGCGAAGAAACGCGAATTGCTTGTCACACACCCCTGGGTGCTCTACTTCTGTGCGGCCATAGGGGGAATAGCAAGCCTGTTGGGTATCTGGACAACGTTGACGCAGTCCTGGGATAGCGCCCTGATTTCCAATAGCGATTGGCTGAAAATTGTTGGGGTTTCTACCCTGGTGTTCATGGCAATTGGTCTTATTGGTTCAGCCTACCCTCGTCTCCTGGGCAGCCTGAATGAGCAGACGGAGGCAGCGCGCGAGAATGCGCGCCTGTTTCATGAATTACGCCAGGCATATGAGCGGCTCAGCGAACTTGACCAGCTCAAAGATGCCTTTTTGACCACGGCCAGCCATGAGCTGCGCACGCCGCTCACGATAGTACAAGGATACCTGGAATTGCTCGGGGAGGTTGATGATGCTGTCGATCCTGAAATGCGGCGCGCTTTTCTGAACAAGGCCCGCCGTGCCTGCGATGAACTGGTATTATTGCAGGCAAACATCATGGACGCAAGCCGTATTAAGTTCGATACTGCCACACTGATTACAACTAGCCTGCGATTGCGAGAGATTACCGACTCGGTTGTCGATCTCTTCGAGCCGATCATTCTGCAAGAGGAACGGACAACGGAAGTGGATATTGAGCCAGATGTTCATGTGCTGGCCGATGAGACACGCCTGAAGCAGGTGCTGCGCAACCTGATTGCCAATGCCCTGCGCTACTCACCCCCTAAAACGCCCATTTGCATCACGGCAAAGGTGCTGCCACGAGAGGACATGGCGGAGATACATGTGATAGATCATGGATATGGTATACCAGCAGATAAACAGGAAGCGATTTTCGATAAGTTTGTGCGCTTAGAGCGCGATATGCAAAGCATCGTGCGTGGAAGCGGCCTGGGGCTGTATATCACGCGGCAGCTCGTCGAGGCCATGAAAGGCACGATTCGCGTCGAGAGCAGCGGGAAACCAGGCGAAGGCTCAACCTTTATTTTCACGCTGCCCCTGGCATAATGATTTGCCCCATTAAACGATTTCGCGCACCACCTCAACGCCGTTGAGCCGCATATGATAAAGGAAAACCAGGTGCAGAAAATCGCCGTCATGCGGCAATGCTCCAAGCTCTCTGGCCGTCTCTACAGGCATATCGTAGGTTTGCACGGCATTCGCAGGCACGATGACCCGTCTTTTCAAGTTGTGCGCGTTGGCATGCAGCTTCAGGTGCATCGCCATCGTGTACACACAAAGATCGGTGCAATTTCCCACGATTACCGCAGCTCGCAGGTCGTGGCGAGTGTCCAACCATTCTCCCAGATGCGTTCCATGGAACGCGCTAAGCGAATTTTTGGGGAAAACCTTAAACAGGTTGGCAAAAGGCAGGTCTGCCAGTTCGGGAATAGTATCGGCCTCGGCAGTGCTAACCTGGCAGTGCGGCGGAAAATCGGCAAACTCTACTGCATCGGGCGTATGGCAATCCTGGGCAAGCACAAAGTCTCGCACGCCAATCGCGTAAGCGTCCTCGAAAGCCGCTCTCACTGCCGGAATAATGCTGTTGACCCGCGGGCTGGATAGCGCCCCCTGGTGACAGAAGCCATTAATCATATCTACACTGAACAAGGCGACATGTCCCTGCTGTGCATCCTCGCGCAAATCATTCCAGGCGATGCGTGGCAGGTTGCGCTCCCACTGCACAAGAGCGGAAAGAAATTCATTCGAGCGTTCTGTGAAACTGGTAGGGATGGACCAGGTGGTCATAAAGAACCTCCTTTCAAGGAAGAAATCCAGGGTCTATAATTTGGCTTCCACTGCCGGATTGAAGCGATACAGGCGAGCTGGGCGGTGCGTTCCCTCCATTTTCTTGGCGCCTGTATCCTCAAGGATGCCGGTCGAGAGAACTTTCTTGCGAAAATTGCGTTTATCCAGTTTGCGGTGCAGGATAATCTCGTAGACGCGCTGCAGCTCACGCAAGGTGAACTGCTCAGGTAACAGATTGAATGCAATTGTCGTATAATCGAGCTTGCCACGCAAGCGAGCGAGGGCGTATTCGAGAATCTGGGCATGGTCAAAAGCTAGCGGCGGCAGATTGTACATGGAGAACCAGCGCACATCGGCTGCATCGTCCGCGGCCCTGACCTGCAAGCGTTCGGAGTCCAGCAGGGCGAAGTAAACAACGGTAATAACGCGCGTGCGCGGATCCCGCCCGGGATCGCCAAAGGTATAAAGCTGTTCCAGGTACACGTCGTGAACGCTCGTCTCTTCCTGAAGCTCGCGTTTAGCCGCCGTTTCCAGCGATTCGTCCATCTGCACAAATCCGCCCGGAATGGCCCACATACCCTCGTAAGGCCAGGAACGGCGCTTCACCAGCAGCACCTGGAGGTCGCCCTTGCGCAGGCTCATCATCACCACGTCCACAGTCACCGATGGCCGTTCATACTTGCTTGCATCGTAGTGATGCGCCTTCGCTTCAGGAGTTTGTTGCTCGCCATGCTTACTATTCGATGTTTCGCTCTGCTGTTCCGTCTGTTCCATATGCCGCCCAAAATCTCTTTCTGTTGTATTTCGCTATCATTAGAAAATCGCTGAGACCCTCACACCCGCCTCTATTCTAAGGCATATTATACCTTTGTTCTCTTGCTCGCTTCCATGCGCGCTTAGTGTAAAAGTAACACTAATATAAGGGATAGGACTGGACCTGTCAAGTATTTGTGATGCATCTTCCCGGCCATTGTGCTATACTTTGCATGCGTGACAAACATCCGTTCATATTTTTATTGGGGAGAGAGCATGACCATGGTTGATGTAGGACTGGAGCAGATTGGCTCGTATGCAACTATCCGCCTGCTGTATGAAAGTTCTACCGGTCGCGCCTACCTGGGAAAACACCCACAGCGCAAAAAGTACGTTGTGATCAAGCTATTTCGTACTCCATTTCGCACGCCCGAAGCCCGGGAAGCCTTTCTTGCTCATGCCAAAAAGCTGAAGAAGCTCAAACATCGCAACATCGCCGAAATACAGGACGCCGGTTTTGTTGTCGGGACGGGTGGGAACGAAGAGTATGGCTATCATGTCATTCAATATGTGCTGGAAGATGAGCAGGCGCAGCGTTTCGTTGAAGGGCAGCAGTATTCGCCTGTAGAAGTAAAGCGCGTAATCTCTATCGTTGCCGATGCGCTCAATTATGCTCATCAAACCAATACTCTGCATAGCAATATTCATCCTGGTAACCTGCTTTTTGCTCGAAATAATGATATCTTGCTTACCGATTTCTCCCCACTACCGCAAACCCAAGGACAAGGCGAAATCATTCCCTTGAATACCACCGGTAAATCGCTCCTCTACATGGCTCCCGAACAACTGCGCGGAGTGCCTGTTGCCGCCAGCGATCAGTACAGTTTAGCGGTGATGGCGTTTGAATGGTTGTGCGGGCGGCGTCCCTACCTGGCAAATGAGCCAGGGGCCTTGCTCGCCCAGCAGGAACACGAACCGCTGCCTTCACCGCAGACTTTCAATAGCGCCATTTCGCCCCAGGTTGAACAGGTGCTGCTCAAGGCCCTCGCTCTGAACCCGGAAGATCGTTTCTCGAATGTCCAGAAATTTGCCGACGCCTATTTGCGGGCGTTGATGGGCATTCCAATGGCTGAGCCACTGGAGACGAAACATATATCAGCATCACGTAGCGAGCCTGTAGCCACCGTGCAAAACACGCAACAGCCTGTTTCAAAAAATGACGGAAAAGAAATCAAGGCCGCGTCTCCTGTGCCGGCTGCCAGGAAGTCGCGTAAAGTCAAGTCAACGGCCCTTGCACCGGCCTCGGCGGACCTGGACGATGTGAAGGTTGCCCCACGTGTGCCAATTTCCGCCTCCCAAGAAAATATCGATGCAGAACAAAAGTCAGTTGTACCCATTGCTACTCAATCCAGGCCTTCTACAGCCACTACGGATGAGATACCGGAAGAAAATGCAGGGATAGAGGATCAATTCGCGGCAACAGTATCGGAAGTATATGATGAGGTAATGGAGACTGTGCCGGATGTCCGGGATAGTCAATATTCGTTGGAAGAAATTGTCTCTGCCGACCTCCAGCAGGGCGGCATCCTCTCTCGACGGCTGCCTGGGTACGAAGAGCGAGCGGCGCAAATTGAGATGGCACAGCTGGTTGCGCAATCATTGACAGGCGAAGCGCCTGCCATCATCGAAGCCTCAACAGGTACGGGCAAGTCCTTAGCCTATCTCATCCCCATTGTGCGCTCGGGCAGGGTTGCGATCATCAGCACCGCGAATAAGGCCTTGCAGGAACAGCTTTTCTTTAAGGATATCCCATTTGTGCAGAAACACATCCAACCATTTGATGCCGCGCTGGTTAAGGGCATGGCTAACTATGTGTGCCTTGACCGGTTGGAAGAAGAACGCAATGGCATACAGCATCTAGTCAAGAATCGCGATTTTACGCGATTGGTCGATATTATCAATGATCCCGATTCTAGCTTCACGGGCGATTTTGAGACGTTAGGTTTTACGCTGCCCGCCGATATTCGCAGTAAGGTTTATGCTGAACGCGATCAATGCACATGGGGCAAATGTCCATTTTTTAAGGATTGCTACGTGCGCAAGATGAAGGTGAAGGCAGGATATGCGAAGGTAGTCGTCGTCAATCATACACTGCTACTCATCGATGCTGAGTTAGAGGGCTTTCTGCTGCCCGACCGGGATGTGATTGTTGTGGACGAGGCGCATCACCTGGAAGAAGAGGCGACGCGCGTCTTCACCGTAAAGGTCAGTTATGGACAGGTAACGACGCTGCTGGCGCAACGGTTACTCAAGGACCACAGTTCGGTGAGCCTGCAGGATGAGGCCGAACATACGGCGAAAATTACCTGGGAGCGTCTTTCGCAGATAGCCGATCCAGGTTACAACAAGGGCCGTACCAACCTGGTGGAAACCTTGGAAGAGGGATTGGCCCTGGCGAAAGTGCTGGATCAGCTGGCAAATTCACTTCGCCAGTTGCGCCCCAAGACGATGACCGAAAAAGAGGATCAGATGTACGATATGCTGATTGCCCGCACGAAAAATTTAGCAGCGAATATGCGTACGGTCTTTTCGGTCGATCAGCCTGATAAATTTGTCTACTATGTCGAACGAGTCAATGCACAGGGTAGGCGCGGCGGCCAGCTTGAGGTATTTGCTGCTCCTTTAGAAGTATCCAGCTGGCTCAAGGAGCGGTTGTTCGATAAATATAATGTGATCTGTACGTCCGCGACGCTAGCTACGATTGGCCCGGACCCGCAGAAACCGGCGGATCGCGGCCCAAATTTTGTCTATTTCCGCCGCCGTGTGGGACTCGACCGGCGTGATTATCCCAATGTACAGGAACGCATTCTCCCGCTCACGTTCGATTACGAGCATAACGCCGTCCTCTATATTCCCCGCCACTTGCCAGAACCCGTCTATGGTTCGGGGCCGGAAGCGATTCGCTATACGAAGTCCATCGCGCGCGAGATGATGAAGCTGGTCGAGGCTTCGCGCGGCAGGGCTTTTTTGCTCTTTTCCAGCAGGCGCATGCTCGAGGAGGTGTTTGACGAGTTTTGCCGCTCGCTGCCCTCGCACCTGGACTATCCATTGCTACGACAGGGAGATATGACGCGCCTTGAACTGACCCGCACGTTTCGTGAGACTCAGGGAGCCATCCTCTTTGGTCTGAAGAGCTTCTGGGAAGGTGTGGATATCGCCGGGGAAGCCCTCTCGCTGGTAGTAATCGATAAACTGCCGTTTGACCCTCCAGATGACCCGGTTCACGAGGCGCGTGTGGCGCGCATGAAAGCCGCTGGCGAGAACTGGTTCGGCAGCTATGTGCTCCCTCAGACCGTTCTGCGCCTGAAGCAAGGACTGGGTCGTTTGCTGCGCACGCACGACGACCGCGGTGTAATGGCCATCCTCGATACGCGCTTGCATACCAAAGGCTATGGAAGGCTGATCTTGAACGCGCTTCCCCCTGCGCGCAGGACGGCGAGTTTGCGGGATGTTGAGGAGTTCTTTCGGGGGATGTAGGGGCCAGATTCACCGCGCCCTGGGGTGGAAGTTCTAATCCGGTTCGGCCCGCGGAAGGGTAAACCAGAAAGTCGAACCCTGGCCCGGCGAACTTTGCACTCCAATCTGTCCACCCAGGCGTTCGATAATCATGCGGCTGATGTGTAATCCCAGTCCCAGGCCAACGCCAGAGCCACTCTTGACCTCCACCTCTGGCACGCGATAAAAGCGTTCCCAGATGCGCTGCTGCTGTTCTCTGGACAAGCCTGGCCCTTCATCGCGCACGGATATTTTGACCACACTACCCGCAAGTTCAAGGCAGACCTCTACCGGCTTATCCGCCTCCGAGTATTTGAGAGCGTTGGAGAGGAAGTTGCTGATGACCTGCCGCAGGCGGTCGGCATCGCCCATCACCAGCACCTCATCGGTTACTGGCGTCGTCAGTTCGATCGTTCTGGCGGGAGCCAGGTAGTGCTGATCCTCGACGCTCTCACGTACTATGGGTAGCAGGTCACAAAGCTGAGGATGGAGTTCAAGCCGGTTAGCGTGAATGCGGGCCACGTCGAGCAGGTCGCTGATCAAGCGGTTTTGCATGCGAATCTGTCGCTCCGTACGCTCCAAGTGGCCCTGGATGGTAGTCAGCATAGCGCTTACTTCGCCAGGTAAGCTTGCCTGTTGCTTCAGTGCCCTGTTTATCTGCCGTTTAGCAAGCTGCACACTCCCTTGAATCGTTGTGAGGGGAGTACGCAGTTCATGACCGGCGATACCGATGAACTCATCCATCAGGCGATTCGTTTCTCGTAGCGCCAGGATAGAAGCCTGCGCCTCTGTGCGCTCCTGGAATAGCCGGCTGCGCTCTACTGTAAGCGCGGCCAATTGAGCCAATGCCCTGGCCAGTGCTATTTCCTGCTCAGAATAGTCGTGCGATGGATCACCCGCATCATACGTAACCACTCCAACTATTCGCCCTTCGAGCATCATTGGCATCAAAAGCAACTTTTTTGACCCATAAACATTGGGGCGGCCCGCAAAAGGAGGTTCTCGCAGGTCAAGTATGACAGCCTCTCCTGCAATGATACGACGCTCTATAGAAGTGCCGGCAACAAGTTCATGAACGGTGAACCCTGGCTGTCGCTCTCGCCAGGCCTGCTCGTGTTCAGTGGACATTCCAACGATCGCCCTGGATTGCAGTTCATGAGTCGCTTCCTTGAAGACTGTCAGGCTGACAAATGGATAGCCTACCACCTGGCTCATGAGGCCGGCGAGGCGCTGGGCAACCATATCTATCCCATTTTCGCCATTGTTTTCCTCGCCATCATTTTCCAAAATTTGTTTTTGGGTTATTCGTGCCTGTACCAGCGCTTCCGCGAATTGTAGGAGGGCTTGTAAAGCGGCACGGGTGCGCTGCGCACCTCTGCGTAATTCGGTCACATCACGCATCACAACCACTGCGCCCTGGACATCTCCTGCCTGACCGCGAACAGGCGCACCACTCACGTTGAAGATATGATCTTCTCCGTCGACTGTACGCATCGTTATATCAACCGTGTGCGAACCTACGAGGACCTCTCCCTGAAGGACGCGTGTTACCGGGAGATTCTCCCGCATCAATGGTTGGCCCTGTTCATCACGCAGGAAAAAAGCGGAAAAGCGATCGGGATATGGTTGGTCTAGATAATCACCCTGCTGAGTATATGGATTGAACAACTGGGCGGCCGGATTGGTGCGCCGTACATGATAAGCACTGTCATAGACATAGATTCCATCGACGATGGCGGTAACGATGGCTTCCAGTTCGTTCGCCTGAGCCGCGGCCTGGGCTTTCTCCTGCTCTAACTGCGTTACCAGTTGTTGAATCTGCCGGTGCGCTCGTTCAGCGTGGCTGCGTGCGTATTCGATACGACTGACAATCAGGCAGATAGCAATACCAAAAACCAGGAAAGTTGCTGTTTCCAGGACAGGTTGAACCGAGGAAAGATTCCATGTAAAAGAGGGTGAAAGGAGTAGGAAATTCAGCAGGATGGTTCCACACAAAGTGGCAACCAGGCCTGGACCGGTACCCCACAAAAGAGCGACCAGCAAGACAGAGGATAGAGCAAATATGCCACGTAAGAAGAATGTAGGAAAGATGTGCAGCACAAACATGGTAAATAGAGCCATCAAGGCAGGCAAGCATAGAGATGCCAGATAGCCCACCAGCGGCGTATTCCAGGGAGCAGGAAGCCAGGTAGGAGTAAATGTGGCGGCAAGCAAAACCCGTCGTATATCCTTCCAGTTCCACATCGAATGGTCGTAGTTCTTTGATGCCTCCGGTTCGTTCTGGGCCAGGTCGGGTGTTGTCTGATGCGGAAGGTCTCCTGAAAGACTGACCTCAGCAAACTCTTTATGTTCCATGAGCGTTTCTCTTTATCTCTATTGAACCGGTGATAGCACTACTAATAGCACTATATAACAGAGCGGCATATCAGGCAAATCCGGGGTCTTCTTTAGGAGTAAAATTCTACGACAAACGCTACCCTTAAGCACGCGGGAGATACAAAATGGGTGACAAAACAACCAGAAATAGGCTGGTGATTCCCCAGCATGAGGGGCAGATGGCTTTACTGGATGAAGCATCTCATCAATTTCTGGGAAATCACTACAAAATAGGGGCTAGACAAACCCATTCCATAAGACTACAATGGAAAGTGCATTCCGACGCAAGGACAGAGAGTTTTTGTCCAGTTATATCAGTTTCAGGGGAGATTGCGCATGAGCAAGATCAAGATGCGCTGCACTACCTGCGGCAAGTGGTTTCAGTCGGCTAATGCTAAAGAAGTAACTTGCCCAGATTGTTTGCAGAAGGCCCGAAAAGAAAAAATGGCGGCAAAATCGACTCCGCCGGCTACCAGCAGACCAGCAGATCAAGGTGTTCCTGGTGCAACAGGTGCTACACGACCGGCACCAGCGCCTAAACCAAAATCAGTTCCTAGCGAGACGAGCCGCTGGTTCGATTCCGTCCAGGATATCAAGGTAGGCGAACCAGATTCGCCGCAACGTCCCAGGTTGCCTTTCTCCCCTGCTCCTCGCGATAATCGCAGTGGGTCAGAACGTATGGGTAATCGCGGGCCGGGCGGTTATCGAGATGACCGGGGGTTAGGAGGTTATCGAGAAGATCGCGGGCCGGGCGGTTATCGAGATGACCGGGGTATGGGAGGATATCGCGAGGGGAGTAATCGCGGGCCAGGCGTATACCGTGAAGACCGTGGGCCCGGTGGCTATCGAGATGACCGCGGCAATCGCGGGCCGGGCGGTTACCGCGAGGATCGCGGGCCGGGCGGCTATCGAGTCGGCGGCGCTTCAGGTATAGGAAGTACTATTGGGCAACGGCCACGCCAGCCGCTGGAAGGAGGCTATGGGCGCGGGCCGCGACCAAAACCACCTGGTGAACCTCATCGCGACCGCTTTCCAGGCGGCAATCGCGGCGGGCGGCCAGAACAAAAGGTCAAGAAACCGAGGCCAGCTGCGCCACCTAAGCCAAAGCGTGAGAAGATTCCGCCACCGAAACCTTTTGTACCAACCGAAGAGCAGGTCAAACAGGTTGAGGAACGTTACCTGGAGCTGGCAACACCGACTGAGTTTGACGGTATTCGCACGCAAATCTCGAAAGAGCTGGGTATACCGAAGAAAGCCGTCAAGAAGATCGTCAAAGAACTGCGCGATCGGCAAGGCATTCCAAGCTGGTGGGAAATGCAGACCTACAAGGGCGATAGCGAGGAACTGGCGAAGATCAAGGCTGCTTACGAACCGTACCTGCCTCTTCCACCTGTCGGAGTGCATAAGACTATTGCCGATGAACTTGGGCTTAAGCCGGGCATCGTCTACCAGGCAATCAAAGCTATACGCCTGGAAATGAATCTGCCCCAGTATAATGATCCTGCGTTGCATGGCCTCGAACTGCAGCCGAAGAAAAAGAAGACCTCTACCGAGGACTCTACGCCAGGAGAAGAGAGTAAGGCTGAACAGGCCGCATCTCTAGCAGAGGCAGCTTCATCCACCGGGAGCGCCGAAGGTGCTCCTATGGTGGTTGGTTCTAGTGATGGAGAGGCAAGCATACATACCGGGATGGCTAAAGGGGTGGATGAAGTAGCAACACCTTCCGAGTTTGTAGCGGCTACCTCGAATGTGACGCAAACTGCTGATGACAACGCGGGCAGTGCATCCGACACGGAGCATGTGCCTGGCACGCCCGAAAGTTCAGAAGTGATTGCAGCAACTTTGAGCGATGGGGGCGTGAGCCAGGCAGAATAGCGTGCTGTACACGTTCATATGATCGAAGATATGCAATGGCACCCCTTGTGGGTGCCAGCCCTTTTATCGGGTCAAGCATTATAGCACGATAGTGAGGGGAAATCTATGGAGGAAAACTGCCTGTTCTGCAAAATTGCAGCCGGTCAGATACCGGGTAAAATTGTCTACCGGGACGACGATGTCGTAGCGTTTGAGGATATCAATCCGCAGGCTCCGCATCACATCCTGATCATTTCTCGTCGTCATATTCCGTCAATGGCGAATTTGACGCTCGATGATGGGCCTGTACTCGCCCACATCTTTACTACGGCGGCAAAGTTAGCTCGTGAGATGGGATTTGAGAAGAGTGGCTACCGGATGGTAACGAATGTGGGTCCTGATGCCGGGCAAAGTGTGTTTCATTTGCATTTTCACCTGCTTGGAGGTCGCAAATTTGGCTGGCCGCCAGGGTAATGATCTTTTCTTATGCGTATTGCTATTGACTATACGGCAGCGGCCCGGCAAGGGGCCGGTGTCGGAAATTATGTGCGCAGCCTGGTCAATGCCATGCTCGCGCAAGATACCACGAACCAGTATATCCTGCTGACAAGTGGACGTCCCACAAAGGAGCGTCCTTTTCCTGTTGCGCCGAACGCGCGCGGGCGCAGCGTCTTTATCCCCGACCGCTATCTGAATATCCTGTGGTATCGCTGGCGGTTGCCGCTTTACGCCACCTTTTTCACCGGGCAGGTAGATATTTACCATGGCCCCGATTTCGTATTGCCCCCGCTCAACGGCAAATTGCGCAAGATCGTAACCGTTCACGACCTGGCTTTTTTGGAACATCCAGAGTACGCCGTTCCTGAGCTTGCCGCCTACCTGGCGAAAGTTGTCCCGGAAGCGATTAGCGCCGCCGATACAGTGGCCGCCGTCTCGCAGGCCACTAAACAGACACTTATCGAGCGCTTCAAGACCCCGGCAGAAAAGATTACCGTCATCCCTAACGGCATCCGGCCAACGTTCCGGCGCATTACCGACCCGCTACTGCTGGGAGCAACGCGCAATAAATATGAACTGAAACATCCATTAGTGCTGGGTGTTGGCACGTTGGAGCCGCGCAAAAATCATCTGGGCCTCATCAAGGCTTTCTACCAGGCGCAGGCAGGCAGCGGGAGTCGGAAAGGGAAACAGCAACAGCAGCGACCGGCAATGCTGGCGCTCGCGGGTGGCTCGGGCTGGCTTTATGACGAGACACGGCAACTGGTGGCCGACCTGAAACTTGAGAAGAAGGTTCGTTTTCTAGGGCGTGTGAGCGAGCTTGAATTAATCACGTTGTATAGCCTGGCCGACGTGTTCGCTTTCCCGTCCTTTTTTGAGGGCTTTGGCGTGCCGCCTCTGGAAGCGATGGCCTGTGGCGCTCCCGTCATCACCTCGAATACATCTTCGTTGCCGGAGGTCGTGGGCGACGCGGCGCTGCTGGTCGATCCACATGACACGAACGAGCTTGCAAGGGCCATCACTCGTCTCATCGAGGATGAGCAGCTGCGCGAGGAACTGCGCCAGAAGGGTTACGAGCAAGTCAAGCAATATAGCTGGCCCGATTCGGCGCGCAAAATGCTCTCCGTATATGAGAAGTTATATAAAGAGGGGTGAGCCGGATGAAAATAGGCATCAATGGCCTTTTCTTTCAATTCCCCAACAGTGGCAGCGGGCAATATCTTTCTCACTTGATTCACGCCCTGGCCGAAACTGATGCGGAAAATGAATATGTCCTGTTGGAGCCGCGCCCTCTATTATCGCAGCTCGATGATAATGTCAGCAGGTTTGCTGCTGTGACAAAACCCGTGCCTGGCTTTGCCTCCCACAATGAAAACGTGGAAAAGCTGATCTGGGAACAATATACCGGCCCTGCTGCCGCGCGTAAGGCCGGGGTGGATATCTTTCATGTGCCTTATTTCGCGCCGCCCTATTTTCCGCGCACTCCCACCGTTGTCACGATTCATGATGTGATCCCGCTGCGCCTGCCACTCTATCGTGCAGGCGCCAGCGTCCAGGCGTATATGAAACTGGTGGCTCGTGCCGCGCATAAAGCTACCTTGGTCATCGCTGTCTCCCGGCATGCCAAACAGGATATGATTGATGCGCTGCATCTACCTGCCGAGCGTATTCATGTCATTTATGAGGCGGCGGGAAATGAGTATCATCCTGTAACTGATGAGGCAAAGCTGCTAGAGGTACGCAAACGCTATGGCATCGGCTCGCGCTATATCTTTTATCTCGGCGGGCTTGATGCGCGTAAAAATGTGCCCCAACTGGTGCGGGCCTTCGCTCATGTGTATGCGCGGCTGGGCGATCCCAATCTGCAACTGTTGATTGCCGGCAACCCCGATAAGCAAAGCGGGCCGCTGTTCCCCGATCCACGTCCCGTCGCGGCAGACCTGGGTATGACGGGCCAGGTCATTTACCGCTTCATCGAGGAAGAGGATAAGGCCGCTGTCTATAGTGGAGCAAGCGTGTTTGTGTTCCCCTCGCTTTACGAGGGTTTTGGGCTGGGCCCCCTGGAAGCCATGAGCTGTGGCGCCCCGGTGATCTGCTCTAATCGTACATCATTGCCGGAAGTCGTGGGAGACGCTGCAATTACCCTTGACCCCAATGATACAGATGCGCTGGTAGAGGCCATGTGCAACGTGTTGACGATCGGCGACCTGGCGGCAGACTTGCGAGCGCGTTCGCTGCAACGTGCCGCGCAATTCAGCTGGCGCAAGACGGCCGCTGAAACCGTCGCCGTCTATAAAGAAGCATATCTACGGAGCAAAAAGAAGAAATAAAATGCGCGTACTGATGATCTCAAAGGCGCTGGTCGCCGGCACTTCCCAGCGCAAACTTGAAGAATTGGCGAAATGCCCGAATGTTGAACTGACCCTGGTGACGCCGGAATACTGGAATCGCGACGATGGGAGCAAGCAGGTACTCGAACGCCTCTACACGAGCGGCTATCGCATGATTGTCACCACAATGAGACTGAACGGCAATTTTCATATGCATTACTATCCGCGCCTCCACCAGATCATACGCGAGGTACGGCCCGAGATCGTGCATATCGACGAGGAGCCATACAATTTCGCCACTTTCCACGCCATGTACCTGTCGCAGCGGCAAAAGGCCCGGACCTTATTTTTCACCTGGCAGAATCTCTTGCGCAACTATCCGCCGCCATTTCGCCAGATCGAGCTGTATAATTATCGCCACGCCACTGCCGCGCTGGCGGGAAATCGCGATGCCGCGGATGTTTTGAGGCGCAAGGGCTACACCGGTCCTATTCATATTATCCCGCAATTTGGTTTCGATACGGAAATCTATAAGCGCAGCGAACCTCGCACACCTCGCAAGGCCGGTGAACCGTTCACGTTTGGCTTTCTTGGTCGTCTTGTCGAGGACAAGGGGCTACCACTGATGGTAGAGGCGCTGGCCGGCCTGCCCGAGCATTGCCGTGTGGTCTTTATTGGGAACGGGCCGATGAAATCTGTGCTGGAGCAGGAAGCAGCACGCCTGGGAGTTAGCGAACGGGTTACCTTCAAAGAAGGGATTCCTACTTTTCAGGTTCCAGACGTATTACAAAGAATGGATGCGCTCGTCCTGCCCTCCCTGACGCGTCCAAACTGGAAAGAGCAGTTTGGGCGTATCCTGGCCGAGGCGATGGCTTGCGAAACGCCGGTAATTGGCTCTGATAGCGGCGAAATTCCCTATGTGATTGGCGACGCCGGGCTGGTTTTCCACGAGGGTAACGTCCAGGAATTGATCGCCTGCATACGCCACTTGCTTGATAACCCGGAACTGTACGCGACCCTGGCGCAAAAAGGCAGGCAGCGCGTGCTGGAGCATTATACCCAGGAACGAATTGCGCGGCAAACATATGAGGTGTATAAGGAGATGTTGGATTCAACCCTTGTACATGACAGAGAGGCCGGAAGGGGAGATACAACTGCCGATTACTTGACAGCACAGTAATACCATTGTATAGTATCATTACTAATAAAAATGGTAATTCTACAATTGGAGGTATTACAGTGCGAGATTATGAAACTTCGGTTACAGAAAAAGGGCAGGTTACCATTCCACAGGAGATACGTCGTATTATGGGTTTGCAGCCACATGACAAGGTACGATTTGAAGTCGACGGCGAAACAATTAAAATCAGCCGCGCACCATCAAAACTCTTGGAGTTGTTTGGGTCCGTAACTCCCATTAATAGGCCGGAGGATTTTCAAAAAATGCGGGAAGAATTTGAGAAAGGGGTAGCCGAGGAAGTGATTTCCGAAGGCTGAGAAAATTGTATGTCGACATGCTTCTTGGATACAAATATTCTGCTGCGTTTCCTTACAGGAGATGATAAGCAGAAAGCCCAGAAAGCTTTGAACCTCTTTATGAGGATAGAACGAGGCGAGGAGAAGGTGATTACCTCCTCCTCGGTTATATTTGAGGCAGTCTTTACTTTACAGAAAATGTATAAACTATCGCGAGAGGAGATCAGGGATAAGATTTTGCCAATCATTTCTTTGCGCGGTGTTCATCTTGCGGATAAGGGCTTGTATTATCGAGCTTTTGATATTTACGTTAACAAGAATGTTTCTTTTGTCGATGCTTACAATGCTGCCTTCATGATATCAGAAGAGATTTTCAACATTTATAGTTGGGATACCGGCTTTGATAAAATCGAGGGTATAGTCAGGTTGGAGCCAGAGGAAGGATAGGAAATAAATACAATGAATTTGAGAGATTCATCTTCAGTTAAACTTATTCCAAGAAAGATTCTCTTCGGCAACCCGGTCAAGGCCAGTCCGCAGATCTCGCCGGATGGCACCAGGATGGCCTATCTTGCACCCGTGAACGATGTGCTGAATGTATGGGTCGGTACGATTGGCAAGGATGATTACGCGCCGGTAACGCGAGATGAGGAGCGGGGTATCCGATTTTATGCCTGGGCTGGCGATAATCAGCATATTTTGTATGTACAGGACGTAGCGGGCAACGAGAACTGGCGGCTCTATGCGACAAATCTTGCCAGCAGGGAGACACGCGACCTGACCCCGTTTGAGAATGTGCAGGCGCGAGTTATCGAACGCAATAAGCATTTCCCCAATGAATTGCTGGTCGCCCTGAATAAGGATAATCCCCAGGTGCATGATGTGTATCACCTGCATCTACCTACCGGCCAGTTGAGGCTGGTTGCCAAAAATCCGGGCAATATCATTGGTTGGGGAGCCGATGCCAGCTTCAGAGTGCGTGTAGCTGTCACCGCAAAGCCGGATGGAGGGCGGGGGTTGCTGTATCGCGAGAATGAGCAGGCGGAATGGCAAGAGTTGCTCGTATGGGAGGGCGATGATAGCGAGAATAGTTATCCGGTCAATTTTTCGCTGGACGGCCGCTCGCTGTACCTGGTCGATTCAAGAAATGCCAACGCCAGCCGCCTGGTGAAAATGGATATCGCGTCCCGGTCGATCATGGTCGTTGCGGAAGACCCACATTATGATGTGGGTGACGTTATGATTCACCCGGATACATACGAGATTCAGGCCGTCGCCTTTAACAAAGACCGCGTGGAATGGATGGTTTTAGATGAATCGATTCGCATCGATTTTGATACGATTCGGGAGATTCATGCTGGAGATTTCGCGATAAGCAGCCGCGATGACGCCGATGAGAACTGGGTAGTGCGATTCACCGTCGATGATGGGCCGGTAGCCAATTACGCCTATGAGCGCAAGAGCCAGTCTGCCACCTTCCTCTTCGATAACCAGCCCGCGTTAAACAACTATACGCTGGCAAAAATGCGCCCCATTACCTTCACTGCCAGAGATGGTTTAACTATCCATGGCTACCTGACGCTCCCACCATGGGTCGACAGAGGCCCCCTGCCAATGGTTGTCGATGTTCATGGGGGGCCATGGGTGCGCGATAGTTGGGGATATAATCCAGAAGTGCAATGGTTCGCCAATCGTGGCTATGCCTGCTTGCAGGTGAATTATCGGGGCTCAACCGGTTATGGAAAGGATTTCTTGAATGCCGGCAATCGTGAGTGGGGAGGAAAAATGCACGATGACCTGGTAGACGGCGTGCATTGGGCCATTGAGCAAGGGATCGCGGATGCCCAAAAAGTAGCAATTTATGGCGGCTCGTATGGTGGCTATGCAGCCCTGGTAGGAGCAACCTTTACACCCGATGTTTTCTGCTGCGCCGTTGACATTGTAGGGCCAAGCAATCTGATCACACTCATCAAGACTATTCCACCTTACTGGACGCCGCTGCTGGCCGTGTTCTATAAGCGTGTTGGCAATCCAGATACCGAGGAAGAGTTTCTGAAATCGCGCTCTCCATTGTTCAAAGTCAATCAAATCAAGGTACCGATCTTGATTGCTCAAGGGGCGAATGATCCTCGCGTGAAACAGAGCGAATCGGAGCAGATTGTCGAGGCCATGAAAAGCAAAGGCATCGAGTACGAATATATGCTCTTTCCAGATGAGGGACACGGTTTTGCCAGACCGGAGAATCGGCTGAAATTTTACGCAGCGGCTGAGAAATTTCTGGCTAAGTACCTGGGTGGACGTTACGAAGAGTGATGGAAGAGGATGAGTTTTAGGAATCTCTACCCATTCCGGGAAACTTTTACCTGCTGCTCCGTTGCTAGAACATGGTGGGCTAAAATGATTTTTCTCAACCCGGAAGTAGTAGCCCTGATACCCAATGACATTCTCTGCTGAATGATGTATAATAGCCGCGAAGAGATGGCTTGCCTTTCAGTCAGGAGGAGTAAGTTGCATGAGCGGTGACATGGTTGGTCGTGTCATCAAGGGGCGCTACAAACTCATTGATGAGTTGGCACGTGGTAGTTTTGCTACTGTCTATATCGCGCGTGATATCAAGAGCAATCGCATCTATGCCGTGAAGGTTATGCATCTTGAATTCTCGGACGATGGTGAGCTGCTGGCACGTTTCCAACGAGAGGCGCATATTCTTTTGCATCTCAGTGATCCCCATATCGTGCAAATTTTTGATTATGGTGACGAGAACGACATGCATTATATCGTGATGGATTACATCGATGGCCAGAACTTGAAGTATCAGACCCTGACATCCGGGCCGATGGACCCGCTGCGGGCTTTGAACTACGCGCGGCAGATAGCGGAGGGGCTAGATACTGCCTATAAGCATGGCGTAGTGCATCGAGATATTAAACCGCAGAATATTGTGATCAACAGCAAGGATGTCGTCAAGATTACCGATTTTGGCCTGTCGCGCAGTCGCGAGACGGTGACGCTAACCCAGTCCAACGTATTTATGGGCACGGCCTACTATATTCCACCGGAACAGGCCGAGAGCGGGCGTTCGGCGGACACGCGGTCCGATCTATATTCTGTAGCTGCTGTGTTATTTGAGATGCTGACCGGTCGTCCTCCATTCGAGGGAGAAACAGCGGTAGACATCGTAGTGAAGCACATGAATGAAAAAGTACCGTCGATTTGCCGCCTGCGTCCTGATCTGCCGGTAGAGATGGACCAGTTCATGCAGAAGGCCATGGCGAAATCGCCCACCGATCGTTATAGCACGCCGCGCGAGTTCATCGCGGCACTTGAGCAATTACAACAGCAGATACAGGCTATGCAGCCAACAGACCGGCAAGAGGCATTGGAGCGGCATCAGGGAGGAGAAGGCAAATTCGAACAACAAGAACAGCAAGTCAGGAGAGGTGCGCAGGGTACACCAGGGGAACCAGGGAGACGAGCCGGAGGGAAAGAGGCAAAAACTGAGGGAAAAGAGGCGAAATCGACGGAGCCTCCTCTAAAAAGGGCTTACCTGCTCGTTCTGGCAAGTGGGCAAACCATTGCTTTGAATGGAGAGTTGATGGTGGTTGGTCGCCAGGATCCGGTACTGGGTATCTTTCCGGAAATAAATCTCGCGGATAAGACAGTGGGCAGACGTCATGCCTACTTGCGCAACCAGCAGGGGCGCTATACAGTAGAAGACCTCAATGCCTTAAATAAAACGCGTTTAAACGGAGTAGTGTTAACGCCACATGAGGAGCGTGCGCTTAAAGATGGTGATATACTGCGATTCGGGAGTGTTGAAGTCCGTTTTGAATTACGATAGATTACCAATTGTAGGGGTGCGATCTTTCGCGCCCATAGTATAAATATCAGTCGGGCGCAATGAACCACAAAGCCTTGCGCTCCTACAATTCTCTAAAGAGGTGAACGATATGAGTGAGATGCTCGCCTTTACAACTCTGGTACTGGGATTATCGATCTTTGGGGGGAACACAACCTATATTATTGCCGGCGCTGCGATAGTTATAGCGGCGATCATAGCGATTGTGGCAGTGATGCTTTTCCGTGGTGGCAAGAAAAAGTCAACATCCCCTGCTGGATCAGGATTGCCCGATTGGCAGCGCCAGGCCCAGCAGCCGGCAGGAGCCTGGGGGGCTCAGGCTGGCGCGCAACAAGCGGCCTGGGGTGTCCAGAATCCGGCCCAGCAGCCGGCTGGTGGTTGGGGAGCGCCAGGCTTTGGCCAGCAGCAGCCCGCCGCCGGCGCCTGGGACGCGCAAAATCCGGCCCAGCAGCCGGCTGGTGGCTGGGGAGCGCCAGGCTTTGGCCAGCAGCAGCAACCCGCGGCAAATGCCTGGGATGCGCAGCAGGCGGCATGGGGAGCGCAAGGAGGTCAAGCACAGGGATTTGCTCAGCAACCGGCAGGTGGCTGGGGCCAGCAGGGTGGACAAGGCAGCCAACCGGCAGGTGGCTGGGGCGGGCAGAGCGGGCAGCAGGCCGATGCCTGGGCAAGTCCGGCTTCATCTCCATCGAGCAGCGGTGGCCAGCAGGCCTGGAGTGGGGCTCCAGTACAAACGTCTCAAGACCCATGGGGGCAACAGCAAGCGGCTCCTGCATGGAATCAACCGGCCCAACAGAGCAATCAGCAGGCTCCCACCGCATTTAGCGGAGGCGGTTCCGGTCAATCGTGGGGACAGCCGGCTCCGGTGGCTGATCCATGGGGGCAGCAGGCGCAGCAGGCCGGCTGGGGTTCAAATTTTCAGCAGCCGTCACCAGCTCAATCTCCTTCTCCAGGGTCTGCACCCGGATGGCCAGGGCAAGGGCAAGGATTCGCAGGAGTAGGAGCAGGAGCGGCAACCCCGATGCAAATGCCGGGACAGGGCTATGGTGCTGGTGTGCCTTTCGATAGCGAAGATAAGACGATTATGCGCAGCACAGGTCCCCAGGCCCAGGGACGCATGGGTATTATACGCATCGAAGAGGGGAAAGAGCCAGGACGCGTGTACGAAGTGCGCAAGGATAGTTTGAGCATCGGACGTAGCCGTGAAAGCGATATCTTCCTCGAAGATCTGGCCGTTTCCCGTCTCCATGCCTCGATTGTCAACCTGGGCAATGGCAACTATGCGCTGAGGGATGAAGGAAGCGCCAACGGCACGAAAGTCAACGGTCAGACTGTCAACAAGTACCAGCCTTACCCACTGCAGGAGGGAGATAAAATTCAACTCGGGCAAACTGTATTAGTATTCGCCAAACGTTGATGCGTTGAAGCGGTATGCAACGTGACCCCTTGATCGGGACAATGCTCGGCAAATATAAGATCCTGGCCCCCCTCGGCCAGGGCGGAATGGCTCGTGTCTATAGGGCATGCCAGGAGAACCTTGATCGTGAAGTGGCAGTCAAGGTTCTTCCCCCCTGGTATGCCTCAGATCCTAACTTTGTCGAGCGCTTTACCCAGGAAGCCAAATTAGTTGCCCGGCTCTCCCATCCTAATATCGTGACCGTCCATGATGCCAGCCAGCAAAATGGCCACCTGTATATTGTGATGCAACTGGTGGATGGTGGGACCCTGAAGCAGCAGCTTGACAGCCAGCATCTTGCAGGTGGGCCGAATATGGCCTTTATGGATTTGCTAGAGGCTAACCGTATATTCCAACAGCTTGCGAGCGCCCTGGCATACGCACACGAGCAAGGTATCGTACACCGCGATATTAAGCCGGTCAATGTATTGATGGATCGTGTGGGAAGACCCATCCTGTCAGATTTCGGCATTGCAAAAGTGCTTGAAAGGAATAAAGGGTTGACCCGCCCGGGAGCAGGTGTAGGAACGCCCGAATATATGTCGCCGGAGCAATGCATGGGAGGACCGGTAGATGGAAGAGCAGATATTTACGCGCTTGGTGTGATGCTGTTCGAGGCCCTCACCGGGCGTACTCCTTTCGTGGGAGAAAATTATCATGCTATCGCTCATAGCCACATTTATGAGCCACCGCCCGACCCTTGCATGTTCAATCCATCCATTCCTTTACCGGTACGCGATGTGATTATGACCACGCTGCAGAAAAGGCCTGAGATGCGCTACCAACACGCGAGCGAGTTGGCCAATGCGCTCGATATGGCTGTGACTACCTCGAATAAGCATGCTTCCATTCCTCGCGGAACCAGTTTTATTGACCGGGTTCCCACAAGACCTATAGCTCCTTCGAATTTTGATGCTAGCAATTCAAGCCCGAGTAACCACAAGGACCCGCTCTACACGGTTCAAGCGAAGTATCCTTGCCCCAATTGCCGTTTCCCCAATAAGGCAGAAGTGAGCTATTGCACACGCTGCGGCTCCTACATGAATCTTTGTTCCAATTGCTATCGTGCGAATCGCGCCAAAGATCGTTTCTGCACACGCTGCGGACAACAGTTGCAGTGAGGGTCACCAGGGCGCGACCTTCGCATGATCTCCCGTTATTATCCGGCGTTATTCATTCACGAATTCATCCGCCTGAGGGGCGGAAACACGCTCGAGAGTTTCGCGCTGCTCATCGATACGCTTGCGATGTAGCATGGCACGTTGTTCCGCGCTGAGGGCCAATATAGTACGAATGCGTTCGACAATGATACGTGGCTGCGTTGGTTTCGTCATATATTCTATTGCGCCCTTTTCAAAACCATGCACCTGTTCTTTCAAATTGTTGAGCGCAGTTAACACCAGGACCAGTACGGATGAAGGAGGGGGCGGCTGAGACTCTGGAGGTGTTGAATGGAGCCATTCTAAAACAGCCCAGCCATCGACCGGCTGCATCATGAGATCGAGTACAATCAGGTCCGGGCAAAATTCTGGGATAACCTGTATGGCTTCGCTGCCATCCGAGGCGCTCAACACATCGAAACCAGCGTGCTTAAGATAAACGCCCAATATCTGTTTGATGTCGAAGTCATCTTCAACGACGAGAATACGGGTTGCCTCTTTACTTTTGGTTGCTTTCAATTTGTTCACCTCCGCCGCTACATTTGTTTCCATCATGTTTATGGTCGGCGTATGAGCGGTGCGTGTGGGAAAGATACTTGAGCCCTGGTGCGAGCAGGCATTTCCTCCGTACGACTTAATTCGAACTGACCACCCAGGTCGCCGATGAGATTGCGAATCAATGAGATACCAAGATTTTCGCCGTTTTCTTCCTCGGGCGGTTCAAATGGTTTACTACCGTTATCGATTACTTCGACGATGATCCACCCGTTTTCTTCACGACCACGAATGACGATGGTTCCTTCTTTCATACCCTGCATACCATGTTTAATAGCGTTGGAAACCATTTCATTCAAAACCAGGGCCAGAATGACTACCGCGCGCGAAGGAATGACGATAGGGCAGGGTTCCACCTGAAATGAAATGTGTGTTTCGGGTGGACGAAGATTGGCGTTCGCGACACCGACGATTTTACGCGCGATATCATCCACACGCGCTTCGCTGACATCTTCATGGGAAAGCAAGTCGTGGGTTGCAGCCAATCCTTGAATACGGTTAACACTTTCGGCCAGGATGGTGCGCACCTCTGCCGATTTTGTGCGGCGCTTCTGCAAGGAGAGCAGTCCGGCTACATTGGCGAGGTTGTTCTTAACTCGATGATGCAGTTCCCGAAGCAAGGCTGACTTCAGCTCGAGCCCACGGCGTGTCTCTTCATAGAGGCGCGCATTGTCGATAGCAATAGCTGCTTCATTGGCAAAGGTGATGACAAGCTGCTGTTGCTCCTGGCTCAGGAGATGACGATGACTACTGTAGACACAAATGCAGCCCAGAACTGTTCCTTTTGCTTGCAGCGGTACGCACAAAACAGAGTGAATGTCGGATGACACGAAAGGATCATGACGGAGAAAGCATTGCTCATCGTTCTGAAAGCAATCGACGCGCATGCTGGGCTGTTTTGTCTGTACTGCCCTCCCGGCGCAGCAGTGACCCACAGGCACCCGGATGTCTCGTACGTCTGAACTATTGAAACCATAGTGGGCCAGCACCTGCAGGTGCTGCTTTTCTGTGTCCAGTTCGAAGATACAGGAACGTTCCGCGCCGCTCAGCTGAACGGCTTGCGTGGTAATGATCTGGAGGACGCGATTCAGTTCGAGGGTGGAGGCGATAACCGAGGTCACGCGGTGAATGGTGGAAAGTTCATGCACCTTACGCCTGAGCTGTTCGTCGGTTTGTTCATAAAGTCGCCCATTTTCGGTATTGATGGCAATGATGCCGGCGACCACTTCGATGAAGTCCATCTCCTCAGAGGTGAAGTCACGAGGTTCGATGCTCTGCACGCTGATGACACCAATGAGCCGCTCGACATTGCCGAAGAAGATGATGGGCAGGACGATGAGACCGCGGTATTCGGGGCCATAGGCCCGCGCTTCGGAAGCAAAATGCTGGTCGGCAATGGCGTCACGCACGAGCAAGGGATGGCCTTTCTCCGCTACCCGGCCGCTGTATCCTTCGCCCAGGCGCAGCAAGAAATGTAGGCCCCCGAGGGGACGAGGGCCGTTGGTGGCATGAAGGGTGAGGATGCGCTGCATCTCATCGTAGAAAAAAATCGAGCAGAGGTCGGCGTGCAACTCATCTGCAACAATCCTGGCAATGGTCTCAAGTGTCTGATCGAGATCGGTTGTGGAGTTGCTGACGCTGTTGATGCGCTGGATGGCATGGAGACGGCGCTGCGTGTGAAGCTGCAAGCGCTCATGTTCGGCGGCCAATGTATCGGTGAAGGATTGATAACCACGTGTGAGAGCGAGAATGGAGAGCGATTGCACCTGGTGCAGGCGTGCCAGGGCTTCGGGTAGCAGGAGGGCATCGAATGCTTCTGTTGTGAAAATTTCCTGAATGGCCTGGAAGAGGGCCGAGACATATAATTGCAGGCCCTGCAGGCGCGTTTCCAGTTTGCCGCCCTGTTCGGCGAGGGCGCGACCGGATTGTTCAAAACGCGCGATAAAGTCAGGGTTGTCGCTGCTGATGAGGGCATTCAGGAGTAAGGCGGCGTCGCTACCTTCTTCAGGCCCAGAATGCGCACCGGAGGCTTGCTGTAAAGCTGCGCGTAACCTGCCCGTATGCTGGTTGAGTATATGTTCGACCTGTTGCTCTACACTGTAGTGTATCACCCTTTTTTCCCCTGAGCTTTCCCTTACCCCATATCACATATAACGAAGCGGGTGGATAAAATTGAATGCTGTTGCTCAATGCCATTGCTTCGCTGCATCTAGATGCAATTCACTAACTTCTATTGGCTTAATTGTAGTTGAGGTGCCCTTTTCTGTCAAGGCGTACTGGCTCACCCAATTTGGTCGCTTACTTACCAGCGACATATTTGTACGTTACAAATAGCATGGAGGATTGAACCATGAGATGTACGAATTGCGGATGGCCGCTCTCCCCGTCACGAACGATGACGAATTGTCCAAGATGTGGCGCTGCAATAGGTTCAAGTTCGAAACCGGAACCTGTAATGGCTCCGTATGGGAATGGGTATCCAGAGGTATCCGGGCCAATAGCTGGAATTACCAGGGCGCAAACCGGGCCGGTGCGGCGGGTCAATAGAAAGAGCAATACCCGGCTTGGTTTTAGTGTAGCGGCGCTGTGTGTGATCACCGGGGGATTGTTACTGATCTTCGTTTACTTTCTCGGAATGTCAGACTCAACAGGCAGCCCGAATGCCAGTACAGGAAGTCTGAATACTCAAAGCGCGCTCGTTTCTCCCACACCGGTACCGCCTTCTCCTGCGCCTACAGGTACTCCCACACCAACGTCTATTCCTTACCCTGGGCAGCACTATGTTGACCATGCGCAAATGGCGAGCGCGATAGATGCAAAGACTGAACTGCCCACACAACTTTCCACTACCTTTGCAATCAACACCAGGATCTACGTTACGTTCCAGTTGCACCCTCCTGTACATGGTGGAGCCGTGTGCTTATTGTGGTACCTGAATGGCAGGCAGGTGACCAGTTATCAGTTTGCAGTAAATCAGTATATCCATAACAGTTATTCTTATGCGATTTACGGCAGTGCCGGGCCAGCTTACGTTGAGGTCTACTGGGCAAGTTCGACCTCGTGTATGGATGAGCAACTGGCACAACGACTGAATTTCACGGTGACGATGTAAGGACCGGATTGTATTCCTCTAGGTGTGTAGCTGTATCGCTTGCAATATTTGCGCCAGCCGATCGCGCTCGGACGGTGTCAATGGTTGCAAGGGAGAACGAGGGCGGCCACCATAGCCAGCAGTGAGTTCGAGCGCGGCTTTGAGTCCAGGTACGTTATAGATAGTGGTGACGGCTGTGTTGGCCGGAACGAGGCGCGCCTGTAAGCGCCGGGCCTCGACGAGCTTGCCGGCGTTGAAGAGTGCCTGTACCTGGCAGACCTCGCGGGGGAAGATATTGGCAAGTGCGGCGACGGCTCCAACGGCTCCAACTGTGAGGGCGGGCAGGAGATAGCCCGCGCTGCCGGCAAAGACGCGGAAATGAGCCGGGGCCTGAGCGACGATTTGCGCCAGTTTCGCTATGTTGCCCGCGCTATCCTTGATACCTATGATGTTGGGGTGTTCGGCGAGCGTGCAGACGAGGGCGGCATCCAGGTCGATGCCCGCGGTGTTGGCGGGCATATTATAGATGACAATGGGCAGTGGGCTGGCATCGGCAATAGTGCGATAGTGAGCGAGCAGAGCCTGGGAATCCATGCGGTTTTTGAAATAGAAAGGTGGTAAGACGAGCGCGACGTCAGCTCCAGCTCGCGCGGCCAGGTGGCAGTGGGTGATGGTGGCGTGTGTAGATTGTTCTCCACAGCCGGCCAGAATAGGTATGGTTTCGCCGGCTGTGGACCGCGCTGTTTGGATGAGTTGCGTTCGTTCGCCGGCTGTGAGATGCGGCGCCTCCCCGTTGGAACCCATGACGACGTAACCGGCGATGCCAGTTTGCGCGAGGTTTTGGATGTGTCGGCGGAATGTGGCAAGATCGAGTTCTTCCTGTGCGTCAAAGAATGTGGGCAACGGGGGATAAATACCATCCGGGAGGGTAAATGTATTGGCCATGCTTTGCCTGCTCCTTCTCGTTTCTCTCCAGAATAGTGTCTTTCTCGGGTCTGCAAGATGATTATATCACGAAAAACATGAGGAAATTCACATTCCGGCTGTGCCATAAGGCATAGCCGGCCCACCAGAAATGAGCGTATAGTTCGTACATGAGAATGAATCGATAAACAATGTTTTGAAGGGCATGATGCCCGGAAAGTCTCAATAGTTTCGCTCAATATTGACGAAAGAATATTACTAAAAAAACTACTACTACCTAAAAGAAGGAGAAAGCGGATGAAACTTTATGGTATCAGACGATTTGTAGCGGGTTTAGCGATTATTGCTCTTATGGCTCTGTTTAGCGCGTGTGCCGGGGTGAGCACAAGTGGGGGCAACGGGAATCTCAGCCTGTCGGGTTCGGTGGTGTCCGTGAATGTCCAGAATCATAGCGTGACATTGGAGATCAATGGGCAGCAAAAGACAATCAATGGCCTTACCGACCAGGAGGTGTCCTTGTTGCAGGGTCAGGTGGGCAAGGTCTACTCGATCCAGGTGACGCAGAATGGCGACGGCTCATACGAGATTGTTACGGGTACTCAACCGATGGCGGAGGATACGCCCGAAACTGGAGAGACTCCTGGCACGAATCAGACGCCCGAGGCGAACGAGCCTGGGAGTATCAATTTTACTGGCAGGGTGCTGAGCGCGAGTGGCAGCAGCATTACAGTGAGCCTGCCAGATGGCTCGTCCTTGACGATGGGCGTTGTGAATGGGCAGACCGACGAGTCGGACTTCAACGGACAGCGGATTACCAATGGTGAACTTATACAGGTCGAGGCGACGGCTAATGCGGATGGCAGCTTTCTGGCTTCCAAACTGTCGCCAGCCGATAGTGGAGATGCGCAAGATCAGAATGTGGTCGATTTCCAGGGCGTTACAACCAGCGCGGTTGGTTCCGATCATGTGATTCATTTCGCGGTGGGTAATAAGAGCTTCAGCTATACTATCGGCGCGAATGCGGATCTGAGCGATTTCCATGGCAACCCGCAGTCCATCGCAAAAGGGGTGAGCGTAAAAGTCGAAGTGACGTTCAATGGCACGGTAGGCGCTGTGACGAAAGTGGGTAACGTGAGCAATTCGTAGCATATGCATATAATCGTCTGGGCAGAAGCCAGGCGACCACAAGGGTACGCCCCTGGCCTACACGAGCAGACTCCTGTATAGACCAGGGGCGTACCCTTGTGCGAGTTACTGCTTATCTCACTGTCAAAGCGAAGACACCAAGAATTAGCACGATTACTACAAACACGCTGATCCACAGAATGGCAGTGCGACGGGCGGCAGCGGCGCGCAGTGTGTCCACACGCATGTTTTCTGCCGGGCACCATTGTGACCTCCTGCAATTCGGGCAGAGCGGGAAGAGTTCGTAAGGCTGGTAGAGACGGCCCTGGCCGATGATTTTGTCGTGTATTTCTTCGCTCTCGAAGACGGCAGAACAATGGGTGCAGCGCAAAAGCAGGTATTCGCTCCAATCGCCGGCCTTACACGATGGACAGGCGGCATCATCATTGATCGAGCGATTGGCTGGGGAGGTCGCCATCCACCGATAATGGCAGCGGTGACAGTAGTTGGTCGTCCGATTCGTGCTTTTCTTTTCATCGCCGCGCAGCAGGCCTGCTTGCCGCAACGTGGAGGCCTCCGCTGGCGAAAGACTGTAGTTTACATCATCCAGGTCGATAAAGATGGTCGAGGGGAGTGGCTCGCTCAGGTCTGGAAAGGCGAAGTGGCGCTGCCCGGCCTGCTCCGCGGAGGTTTTGGTGACATGTTGCGCTGAACGAGAAGCGGCCGATGTGGTTTCTGCTGAAAAATCCGTATGATAGCCGTGCTGTGTCGCGGTGCTGTGCAATCCAGAGGAGCTATCAAGCAGGTGATTGGAGCGTTGGACATCATAGGTTCTGCGCGCAGCGGGGTCGCTCAAAGTTTGATAGGCAAGCAAAAGCAGGCGCATCCGCTCTTCCGCGTCCGCGCCCTTGTATACATCGGGATGATATTGCAAAGCCAGCTTCTTAAAAGCAGTTTTGATAGCGCCTTCAGAGGCATGTGAATCGACGCCCAGGAGCGCATAATAGTCAATAAAGGGTTTGTCCATCGGTTTCAGTGGCGGCTACAAGGGTCGCCATTCAGGTTTATACGTATATAAGAACGAAAAAGTCTGGAAATTCTCCATAAAAACAGGTATCGTATCTATTAGTTAGACGTATGAGCAGTGGAAATGTTGCAAGTAATCGCCGCCGGCAAAGGAGGATCAGAACTATGCATGAGGATGCCGTGCACAATGATCATGATCATGATTCTGAACACGAACATGGACACGGACACGGACACGATGAGCATGGAAAAGGACACGGTCACGCGCATGAGCATGCAAAGGTAGATGCGGATGTGTATGGAAATCGGGCCGGGCTGCGAGCGGTGCAAATTTCGACTGCTGGGATGTTCGTTGTTGCCGTGATTCAATTTGCCATCGCCGGTATGGGGGGAAGCGCGGGTCTGTTCGCAGACGCGCTGCATAATCTTGGGGATGTTTTCACGACGGTGGCGCTATGGATCGCTTTCGTGATCTCCAGCCGTACGGCCAACCAGCGCTACACGTATGGCTATTATCGTTCGGAAGACCTGGCGGGTATTTTTATTGTGCTGGTGATTATTGGTAGCGCGGTGGCCGGAGCGGCGGAGTCGATTGTGAAGTTGACGAATGGGAATATTCCCACACAGATTTATTGGAGCATGGCGGCTGCACTGGTGGGCGTGGTGGGGAATGAGGTGCTGGCGCAGTACAAGATCGCGGTGGGGAGGCGTATCAATAGTGTGCCCCTGGTGGCGGATGGGCAGCACTCGCGCATTGATGGTCTGACTTCGCTGGCGGCATTTCTGGGCCTGGTGGGGGTAAAGCTGGGCTTTCCACTGGCCGACCCGATTGCTGGTCTCGTGATCACGGCAGTAATCATCACAGTTGTATATTCCACCTCGCGCAGCGTTCTCCAACGGCTGCTTGATGCAGTCGATCCGCATATTGTGCCATCTATCATCGAGACAGCAACGGCAGTAGATGGCGTTGAGGGAGTGACAGATGTGCGCGCGCGTTGGGTAGGCCACACGCTGCATGTGGTGATGAATATCGAGGTAGATGCGGAATTGACGCTGGCAAAAGCGCACGCGATTGCGGAGGAAGTGCGGCATCGACTCTTCCACGGGATAAACGGTATTTCAGAGGTCACAATTCATACGGACCCGGCTGGGAGCGATGTGGATTATCACGAGGCAATGGCACACCATTTGCAGGAGGCCCATCGACCGGTGGTGCAGAGATAAGAGGCTCTTACCCTTTCTTCTCCAGCGATTCGAGCACGGCGGCAATCTCGCGTCGAGCGCGATCGTTGCTACTGATTTCATCGCGCACCTTCTCCCAGCCGTGCATGATGGTGGTGTGATCGCGCCCACCAAGGGCAGCGCCGATCTGCTGCAGAGAGGCGTCGGTTTCTTCGCGCATGAGATACATGGCTACCTGGCGAGGCCAGGCGATCTCGCGTTCGCGGCCTTTACCGCGCATGCGTTCCACATCGATGTTATAGTAGCGGCAGATACCGTCGAGTATGGCGGTGATGGAGAGGTTGGAATGGGATTTGCTTTCGCTATAGATGTTTTCAAGCGCCTGGGCAGCTACGCTGACGGAGAGGGCTACGTCGTGCAGCGTGGCATAGGCAATGACGCGATTGAGCGCGCCTTCAAGTTCGCGCACGCTGCTGCATTCGGGGCGGGCGATAAATTCGATGACTGAGGCGGGGATGGCAAATCGTAGCGATTCGGCTTTGGAACGCAAGATGGCCAGGCGGTGCTCGTATTCGGGAGGCTGGATATCGGCGAGTAGTCCCCATTCGAACCGCGAGCGCAGGCGGTCTTGCAGGCTATAAATGGCCTTGGGCGGGCGGTCGCTGGTGATGACGATCTGCTTATTGGCATCATGAAGTGTGTTGAAGGTATGGAAGAATTCTTCTTCGGTCGATTCTTTGCCGGCGATGAATTGAATGTCATCAACGAGCAGAATATCGATCTGGCGGTATTTGGCGCGAAAGTCCTCGGTTTGCTGGTAACGGATAGCGTTGATAATTTCGTTGGTGAATTTTTCTGATGTGACGTATAAGACGTTGAGTCCGGCTGCTTCCCCGACATGACCGATGGCGTGTAGCAGGTGAGTCTTCCCCAGGCCAACACCGCCATAGAAGAAAAGGGGATTATAGATATTACCCGGATTCTCGGCTACGGCAAGCGAGGCAGCGTGCGCTAATTGATTCGATTTGCCCATAATAAACGTACTGAAGGTATAGCGCGGATTCAGCAGGCCGTCGCCTCCAAGGGAGAGCAGTCCTGGCTGTGTGTTTCTGGTGTGTTCGTTGATCTCTGGCCCATTGCCGGTTGTGCTGCGATGGGCCACGGGCCGCAAAGCAGCGGGGGCTGTAGAGGTCTGCGCGTCTATGGCATTCACCTGCGGAGTGTTGAGAGTAAGAGGGAGCGTGGAGTCGAGATGCTCTTTTTCCTGCTGTAAATGGGCCAGGCGATTTTTGGGAAGGCGGTAGCCACGTTTATGAGAGGGTTTCGTACCCTCGACTGCATCATGGCGGTATTCATAGGTCTCTTTTATTTCTTTAGCGACGACGAAGCGAACCTCTATGGATGTACCACTAACCTCAGTCAAGATCGAGCGAATTAAATCAAGGAAGCGACCTTCCAGATGTGCTTTGGCAAAGGTAGTAGGAACGCCGACAACGAAGACCCCGTCCTGGAAGGAGAGCGCGGAGGTTCCCTGGAACCAGGTCGTGAAGACGGCCGGTTGAACCCTTGCTTGTAGTCTCTCTATAGTTGTTTGCCAGATTTGCTTTGCGTTCACAAACGTTGGTACCTCATGAGCAAATAGGTGTATCGATTAGCAAGATCGTGCGTTTTTACATGTAGGGTTCCTATATTTGAACGGACAAGAAAAACGGAATAGAACAAGTGAGCAATCACCATTTTTTAAGGTAGCAGAGGGTAATAGTAGCACTAAATCAAAACGCTGTAAAGTCCTTTTTTAGGGTGTTCGTGGTGTGAAGTGCCTCACAGGTTTCCCTCCACTTTTACTATATACTAGACCAAAAGGGCTATTCGTAGGATGGCTACCGTTCCTGTAGGGACAGCGGCTTGTCCCTGTCCTGGCTGGAATATGGAGACAGGCGCCGGGCGCTGTCCCTACAGGATTACAGGCTTATGAGTTGAGGAGTTTTTAGATGATTGTACCCCGGTTTATACCTGTAGTGATCCACAGAGGCGGTTGCCCGGCTGGAGTCGGAAGATGCGCCTGGTTTTTTGCAGCACTTACGTTGATGCTCTCGAGCATCTTTCTCGTATCCTGTACAGGGTTATTTGGCAATACAAATGCTACTGGAGTAACAGCGACCCCGACGGCATCACAGCTGCCACTGGCAAAACTTCACTGGTGCAGCAACCCATCGATGGTCTTTCGGGACGAGGGAGCGACGACCACTCCGGTGGCCACGGCGACTGTGGCCACGACACCTGGCGCGACAGTGACCGCCACAGCAAGTAGTGGAAGCACGCCAACCTCGACTGCGACTGCGTCTCCGACCGCTGGTGGGCCGAGGACGATCAGTGACTGGTCCCAGGTCGAGCCATACCTTGGTTTCACGCTCTATTTGCCAGCTACATTGCCTGGTGGCAGCTGCCTGGTAAGCGCCCAGGCGACAATACATGATCCAATTTTTGGTGGTAATTTTTTCATAGGATATCTCTTGCCGGACCACAGTTCGATCAGCTTGTCGGAGGCGCCTTTAAACTCGCAAAATACGCAGTTTCAGTGTAATCCGACGGGCAGCGCCTCGCCCCAGGCCGGGGCGACGCCAAAGGTGGGAGCTCCTACGCCTTCGGCAAGCCCGGTGCAAGCAGCTAACCAGCTGTGTTCAGGTGCCAGAGAGATGACAAATATCGTGCTATTAGCGCGAGGCACAATAGATTCTTTACAAAGGTTTTTTAATGCCCTACAACCGAATGTTACCTGGATACCAGGTTCATAGGGATAGGTAGGGGCGTGATCAACTTGTTCCGGCCAGAAACGTCGCTCATGCGCGGATACGGCTTCTCCGTCATCTGATTGGAAAGGTAGTTCTGATCGGCCTTGTACCCAGGTTAATTTGTCAAGATCCGTTATCGCGCCCCTAGTAATATCGGTAATGGACTCGACGCTTTGCTCGCTGTTCTGATATAATGGCAGCAGTTTACGTTTAATCATTGTTGTAGCTCGAAAAAGTGGTCGGCCTGCTACTTGCTCGTTCTCGACCGGCACTGCGCGGTTCAATGAAGGATGAGAGCCGCGGTCATGATGGTCAGGTGAGGTGAATGCAAGGGTCGCCTTTCACGAACAAGGGAGGAAATTTGATAATGGATAAGTGTCCCTATTGTAATGCCGATACAAGGCCTGGGGATAATTTTTGCTTGAACTGTGGCAATCGCCTGCTACCCTCGACTCCCTCAGTACAGCAGGCAGACATGATAGGTGGGGCTACCCTGCCGGCGTCTGATGAATGGCAGCAGCCGAACCAGGGCGGGACAGCTCCTGCATCGCCCCCCAGCTGGAATGAAGCCGATTTGAAAACGGTGGCGAACACAAGCCTAGAGCCTCCCACCTTACGCGCTGATGCTACTGCCTCTCCCGTGGCTACGATGGACAGGATTGAAAATCCAGCTCACCTCGTTCTGCGATCAGATAATGGAGAAGTATTGCAAGATTACAGCCTCGATAAGCCCGAGATGATTATTGGCCGTGCTCCTAACAGCGATATTCTGCTCTCGAAAGATAAGCTTACCTCGCGCCGCCATGCGACCATTCATTATGAGAATGGCGAATATGTGTTGCGAGACGAACGAAGCGCTAATGGTACATTTGTGAACGGGCAGCAGCTGGAGGAAATGACTCCACGTACCCTTCACGATGGAGATCACGTTGGTATCGGGGAGCATGAGCTTGTTTTCCATGCATATAGACCTGCGTCGAGCGGGGTGGACATAGAAAGCATGCCGACGGTTACTGTGAACTCTGCCGCTGCTGCCGAAATGACCTATCGCACGCGTGAGGATGATCTGTTGACGGCAACAAATGTCGATGATTTCAGCACGCGGTCGATGAATGGGGGAGTTGAGACTCAGGCCACACAGCCTGAATATCCTGCGCCGGTTCCCGCGCAGGTGCCTCCGCCCACATCCGCGCCCGTACCGGTTGCCTCAACTACGGTTGCCACTCCACCTCCCGCAACCACTTCTCAGGCAATGGCAAGGGCTTCGTCAGACGCCGCTCCTGGGCAAGCCGATGCCAGGTCATCCGGTGGCGGTGTCACCTTTAACCGGCTGACCAGCTTGCCCCAGCCTGCGCTCCCAGATGTCGCTCCCTTAGTTGCGGCGCTTGCGACCCTGGATGGACAGGTATCTTCTTTGCAAGAGCAATTGAATGCGACTCAGGAAGCGATGCGCAATCACGAAATGGATATCGCGCAGACGGCGAATCAATTACGGAACGGTGTGCGCAATGTATCCGAGCGTATGGATAACACCATTGCCGATGTGGCACGCAGCCGCGAGCAACTCTCCTGGGCTGAGTTATTACAATTAATGGAGGACGTAATGAACAACCCGCGCGATATCGAGTATGTAACGAAGCTTGCTCGTAAAGCCCGCGAGTTGAACAAAGTTTTCCAGATTCACCAGAATGTCCTCAACGTGCTGGCAGAATGCACAAGTCTTCTGCGCAGCCTGATCGGCGAAGACAACAAGTAGAAGTTTCTTTCATCAGGTGAGGATGGTGTAGGGACAGCGCCTGGTGTCTGTCCTGTAGCCTCGTCGAGGACAGGCACCAGGCGCTGTCCCTACACCATCCTCACTTTCGGATATCTCCACAATGCAGGAACAGACTTTTGACGCGATTGTTATTGGTGGTGGGCTGGGTGGTCTGCTGAGCGCGGCACAATTACTGCAACGGGGCAAGCGTGTCGTTGTTTTAGAACGTCTACCCCATTGTGGGGGACGTTTTACAGCAAAAACATTCCAGGGAACACAGGTGAGTACCGGTGCGGTACATATGATCCCCTTTGGCAGCAGCGGGGTGCTGGCGCGCATGCTTCGGCGGCTGCAAGTGCCGCATCGTTTTTTTGACGCAGATGTCTTCGGGTCTTTTCACGTGCATGGTAAGCAAATTCGCGCCCGTGGATTGCTCGGCCTTTTCAAGGTTTTTGGGCCGCGCCAGTTCTTCTGGTTCACACGTGTAGGCTATCTCATGTTTTTGCGGCGTCTCCCTCCTCACGAACGAAACCTCCCGTTCGATCTCTGGTTGGAACGGCATATCGATACTTCTCGCAATCCTGAGCTTACCGCGTTCTTCGAGCGTATCTCGCGCTTTGCGCTCAGCCTTGAATTGCACCAGGTAAGTACGGCGGAAGTCATCAATACGACGAAAAATATGTTTCGTTATGGCGCTCCCGGTATTGTGGAGGGTGGCTGTGGCGCCCTAACGGCCGCCTTAGAATGTCATATCCTTGAACAGGGGGCGCAAGTACGCCTGCGACATGATGTGCTGCAAATAGTGCATGACGAGGGTAAAATCACGGGCGTGCGCGTGCGTAGCAAGGCCACTGGTGAAGAATACATGCTATCCGCCTCATTGGTCATCAGCGACATTGGGCCGCGTGCCACCCATGCGCTACTCTCCAATCGGCAGATTACCCAGACGGCCGTACTGAAAAAGCAGCTTATCTCTGCCGGGGAACCTGTAGGGACCCAGTTCAATACGTCAGGGATTGATGCAGGCAGCGTAAGTGCGCAGGTAGCCGGCGATGGAGATTTTGAAGATTTCCCTGAAGCAGTGGGTTTGAAGGTACATGTGCTAAGCGATGTCTCATTGATTCCCCACAAGGGAATCATGTATTGCCTGGATACGCAACGGATAGCCGGTATCGTCCAGCCCACGAATTGTGATCCATCGCTGGCGCCGCCCGGTAAACACCTGCTGATCAGCCACCAGGTGATTCAGAGCACTACTATCGAAGAAGAGAAGGAACTGGCCCTGGCTGATTTACGTATGATGTTCGGTGAAGCATTTGAGAAGCACTGTCGTGTCCTGACCATGAGCGCCTATCGTGGTGAATGGCCGGTGAATCGCATCGCTCAGGGAGCCGATGTGACGCCAAAGACCTCTGTGCAGGGCCTGTACCTGGTTGGCGACGCAGTGAAACCATCGGGATATTTAATGGTCGAGGGTGTTGCCCAGAGTGTGAATTCGTTCCTTGACTTACTGGACTCGAGAGATGATGAAAACGCTGCCGGGTACGGAAGCCGGGCACAGCATCGCTCTCGCAATGTGATTCCCCCTCCATCTCGTTTCAAGGCGATCCGCTGGTTGTGGGAAGCTCCTGGAAATTCGTAGTGAAATCAATGGATAAAAACGCGCCTTACTATCTGATCGACGGTGGCACGCCGCTCCATGGTAGTGTTCGACTCAGTGGTGCTAAAAATGCCGTCACGAAAATGTTAATCGCGACACTGCTCACGGATGAGTGCTGCTCGCTAAAAAATGTCCCGTTAATTGGCGATCTTGATCTTACCATGTCGCTTTGCCGCGATATAGGTACACAGGCTGAACTGGTTGATCACACACTCTCTGTTTGCACGCCGGCTATTCATAGTTCGATTGTTTCGACTCAAGTAGGCGGATTAAATCGGATGGCGATCATCACAGTAGGCCCACTACTGCATCGCTGTGGGGAAGCGGACATTCCTATGCCGGGCGGCGACCGCATCGGGGTGCGTCCCATTGATTTTCACCTTAATGGTTTAAGGTTGATGGGGGCTGAGATTGTGGAGAAGGATAGGCGCTATCACCTGCGTGTACCGCGCGGGCTACGAGGTGCGCTAATCCAGCTTCCATTTCCCAGCGTGATGGCGACGGAGAATTTTCTGATAACGGCATCCCTGGCAAAAGGAGTTACAGTGATTCAGAATGCAGCTCTGGAACCCGAAATCATCGACCTGATCAAGTTCTTACAGAAGATGGGTGCGATCATCGAAATGAAAGTTGATCGCCGCATCGTGATCGAGGGCGTTGATCGCTTGCACGGGGCCAGCCACACGCTCCTGACCGATCGCAATGAAGCCGTATCGCTGGCCGTGGCAGCGTATTTGACAAAAGGGGATGTATACCTGGAAGGCGCACAGCAGGATACCTTGCTCACGTTTTTAAATACGCTCTCAAAAATGCAACTCCATTTTGAAGTCGATGATGAAGGTATTCGCTTCACCGGCGATGATCGGCCTCCTCCGCCTATCGCAATAGAAACCGATGTTCATCCCGGATTCATGACCGATTGGCAGCAGCCATTTACTGTCTTGTTGACGCAAGCAGATGGCATGTCGGTGGTACACGAGACGATTTACGAGGACCGTTTCGGTTATACGGCAGCACTTCGTGGTATGGGCGCGCATATTGGCCTCTATACCAAGTGTTTAGGCGAAGTTCCCTGCCGCTTCCGTGAAAAACAATATACGCATAGCTGCCTGATCAGTGGGCCAACTCCTCTAACCGGTACTGAACTGGATATCCCCGATATTCGAGCAGGTTGCTCCTACATTCTGGCTGCTCTTACCGCTAGTGGCACATCGCAGGTGTATGGCATAGAGCATATCGAGCGCGGCTATGAGAATCTGGATGTGAAACTGAGAAGTCTGGGAGCAAAGATTGAGCGGATCAAAGCGTGAGTCTCAACCTCTGCTATTGAAAAGCTCGAGAACCTGTGTTATATTTTCCCCATCAACTATTTTTCGTATAGGGGGTGCGTATGACCGAAGATGAGATGAGAGCTCTTCGATTGCTCATTCGCGAAGAAACGAATGCGGCTGTTTATGCAAGCGAGGAACGCGTTGTTGCTTATGTCAGGCCTCTCACGCAGCAAATAGAGGGGATGCAGGGGGCTATGGAGCGGCTTCAGGGGAATGTTGAGGGGATGCAGGGGGTCATGAAGCGGCTCCAAGGGAATGCTGAGGGGATGCAGGGGGTCATGAAGCGGCTCCAAGGGAATGCTGAGGAGATGCAGGGGGCTATGGAGCGGCTCCAAGGGAATGCTGAGGGGATGCAGAGGGTCATGGAGCGGCTCCAAGGGAATGTTGAGGGGATGCAGGGGGCCATGGAGCGGCTCAATGAACGAATGGGGCGCCTTGAGATCCGTGTAGACCGCCTTGAGACTGATCAGAGGGATATAAAAGCCACCTTAATCAGATTTGAGGCGAATCTATCCGAAACCATATCGGTAATTGATGATGTAACCAATGTTATTAATGACCTCCAGGCCAGCCAGCGTTCATTGGAGTTGAAGTTAGAGGATAATATTTCCGGGATGAGGAAGGAGCTACTAAGACTGAACGAATCAATTCATACCTTTGCTCGCCAGTTCATCGCCTTACATATCGAGACCAACGACCGGATTACATTACATGAAAGAACTCACATAAGTGAAACTCATCCAAAACCGCATTCAGCAGCGTAAGTCCCCCACTTAACGATAAAAATTGCAAACAGGAGGCCCGATAGTACAAGAGTTATGTGGCCTCCTGTTTATTTTTCCGCAATTTAAGCCGTCCAGCTTGCCCGGACCTCGCGTAGCTGGTCAGGAGAAAGGATGCGGAAGAGAACCAGCAGGCTTTCCAGATCATACTCCAGGCCAATGGAGTGCAATTCCTGTCGGATACGACCAAGGGCGCTGATCTGTGTTGTTGAGATCAAACCATAGCTGATGAGGCTTGCGGCCAGTAACTGGTCAGGCGTAAGTAGTTTGAACATCAGGAGAATTTCGCCCAGCGAGTAATTCATATCTACACCGCGCAACATGCGCTGGATATTCTGAGCCACCTCCAGCCGCTGTTGCGGGACAAGATGACCTTCGAGCAGCACGCTGCCGAGAGAACGAGTGGCGCGTCCGCTGAGAACTGGCGCCTGGGACGGCGAGGGCGCAGCTGGAAGAGGAGACATAGGAGGCAGGCTCTGCACAATGTTGAGCAGCATATCATCCGCGGTTGCGTTTGTATCTAGGGCTGCCTGCTGGCGCATCACGTGGGGGTTGGTTGGCGGCTGCACCTGCACCTGTTCGACAATCCTCCTGGCGATTGCTCTCTCGGCTTCGTCGTCACTCAGACGGTTGACTTCTCTTAGAGCAGATGAGGTACCTCTCACCTGCTGATCTTCTTTCATATCGGTTTTTTGCGCAAAAGCATGCGAGTCATTTACGTGTGCCTGCTCTTGCCGTATAGAGGTCAATTCAGAGGATAAGGGTTCTGTGAAAGAACCAATAGATGCTGCGCCGAGCCGCATATCCGGTTGCTGCGACTGGAGTATGGGCTGTGCCGGAGCCTGTCCAACCAGATATTCAGGCTCATCCTGGGTGGCTATGCCCTGAATTGGTGATGCACGTAGGGGTAGATCGCTTAATGAACTATCGTCAAATGGTCTTGCCTGTTGCGCTAGTGACCGGCCATTTGCATCATCCCCGGTTAAATTTTGCGCTTCTTGCTCTGGCTGAGTCAGTTGTGGAGTCGGCGGTATACTCCTTCGCGGACTGGTAGCAGACTCTTCATTCTGAACTGCTGCCTTATGCTCTCGCACCATACGTGATAGTTGGGCGAGGCTCGATTCTTGCCCTTCCAGGGATATCATCTCATCAGAAGCGGATGGTCTATTTTGAACCGTCATCACCTGGCCTGAATTTGAATCGCTCGTATTCATCATTTTCTGAGATGGTATCTCTCTATCCAATGCTTGTGCTGTATTGCTTTCGGCCGGTTTTTGGGCTAGCTGCTGTTGCGCGGGATAATCGCTGGCGCTACCTGGGCGTTGAACGGCTGCCAGATACTGTGAATTGTGAGGCAACCGGTTTGTTTCCGGTAAGGGAGAAAAGGCTCGTTCGCTGGGATAGATGACGGCGCGAATCCTGTCAGTAACGTTGGAGCTACCAGATACGGGCTTGCCGCTATCACCATTTCCCCTCGCCACAGGTGGATAAGAAGGAGACGAAGCAGGTCGCGGAGACGCTGGTGATGAAGGAGGGGGTGGCATTTGTGAGCGGGAAGATACCGGTGACGACCCTTGAGAATGTGGTACAGCGTCGGGTTGCATGGAAGGAAGAGGAATTGTAACCTGTGCATTAAGCACATGTGCCGGTCTTGATTCCGGCGTTTCTGATTGCCGGGTGAGTTTAGGCAAAACTCCTGAGTTCTGGTCATTGGAGGCGGAAGGGGCTGGAATTCGCGAAAACGAACCTGTTGTCGCGCCTGCAATGCGGGAGCGAACAGTATCGACGAGGTTCATCACCCCCAGCATGCCATCGACATCCAGATCGGCCAGCGTTGCATGCGAACGGTCATCGGGATCATCCGAGCCGTAGCTCGCTATATTTGTGCAGCGAAAGGTAAATACCTGCACCCCTCTTCCACGCCGTTGAGCATCGAGAGCTACCCAAAATTCACGCCTGCCCGCGGCCGCCTGAGCCAGGTTGACCAGCACAAGACGTATAGGATAGCGGGCAATAGCATCAAATACCTCGACGGCCGTGCGAGCCGCGTGGCACTGGTAACCAGCCAGTTGAAATTCACTGCTGAGTAATGCTACAAGCTGCTGATCTCGTTCGAAAAGAAGAATATGTGGCCCACCATTGTTCACATTCATAGCTATGCTCCATCAGAAAGCTGCTCTTCGCGCGCCGATTTTATAGGGATAGATGACGCTATAGTTAGGGATGCATTGCACAACTGAAAAACTCCTACATGACTAATATCGAGGCTAGTATAACACACATCTCTACCGTCGCAATAGCTAACAGTACCATTGACATGTGCTGGCATACCGTGTACAAAAATTGAAGGATGATAAATAAAAAGAGAGGAGCGATTACATACCTTGAATCAGATCATCCCTTTTGAAGAGTGGCCCGTTATTGCATTGATGACCGATTTCGGTCTGGGGGACGGAGATGTGGGAGTGATGAAAGGTGTGATTGCGGGTATCACGCCGCAGGCACATCTCATCGACATTACGCATGATGTTGCGCCCCAGAATGTCCCATCCGCAGCGTGGATACTGGCTTCTGCCTACCCTTATTTCCCTGCGGGAACAGTATTTGTCTGCGTCATTGATCCCGGCGTAGGTAGTTCGCGTGGCGCAATTGCTGTGAACGCAGGGAAATGGTTCTTTGTTGGCCCTGATAATGGACTTTTTAGTTATGTCTTGCAAGACCAGCCTGTTCACGCCGCCCACTTGCTTACTAACCGGGCATACCAGCTGCCACATGTCAGTTCGACCTTTCACGGGCGCGATATTTTCGCACCGGCGGGGGCATACCTGGCACAAGGGGTGCCCATTGGCGAATTGGGGCCCTCGCTTGACCCCGCCGGCCTGCATCGCATCGATATCGCCCCCCCCGCGCGGATTGGCAAAGAGGTCGAGGCAAGGGTTATTCACGTCGATCGCTTCGGCAACCTGATTACGAATGTACCGCTTGCCCTCGTCCCTGATCTATTCGATGCGACGAGGGTGCAGGCGATTTTCCAGGCGGGCAAAGTCGTGGATAGCCGCCGGCGCTTCTTTGCTGAGTGTCCTGATGATGGTCTGCCGTTCATCTACGGTGATAGTTCGGGCTATGCAGGAATCGCTGTGTGCAACGGCAGTGCGGCAAGAACGCTTGGCGTTGGATTCGGCGCGCCTATTACTTTCGTCATAGCGAACAAATAGGCCGTCCGGCACTGCCACGCTCGCTTGAAAAGAGGGTATACTAGCAACTAATCTCTTTCTGTACTGTTTTTGTGTAGTGAACCTCCCGGACGGATGCTGAGATGGTAGAATTCGGTTCTCATACGCAACGATACATTACAGGCCCGATTGGGCAACAGGCCCGCCCTTGTGTGGTCTCATTTGAGCATATCTCTACTAAAAGGGACGGCGAGTTAGCACTGTATGATATTTCGCTGGACATTTATGAGGGTGAGTCTATAGCCGTGATCGGCTCACCAGGAGCCGGTAAGAGTGAGCTTATGGCTTGCGTGCAGGGCTTAGTGCCGTCCAGCGAGGGCCACCTGCATGTATTGGGATATGAAGTGCCGCCGCTGCCTGCCGAAGTTCGACGGCAGATGGGAGTGATGCCTGGTCAGTTGGAGCGCGCGGAAACGCTGCTGGTGGCTGATCTCATCAGGCGTTTCGCCGGTTATTACAAGCTGGACTTGAGCGAGTCACAGGTGGAAGTATATTGCCGTCATTTCGCGCTCTCTTCTAGCTGGCCTGTTGCTCATCTTACCCCGACCCAGGTTCGTCTGTTGGCCCTATCTCTGGCGCTGGTTCACGACCCTCACCTGGTGTTACTTGATGAACCATTCGCAGGATTGTCCGGTGCTGGTAGCTTGCTGATAGGGCAGTATTTGCGAGGGATACAAAGTGAGGGGCGCACCCTCCTCATTACATGCACAACCCCTATTGCGGAAGAACTGCTTACGGGATATGATTGCATTATCATGTTAGAAAAGGGACATATCCAATCAGTGAAGCAGAGAAAAAGGTAGATTATGCAGGTAGACATTGAAAAGTCAAATGAACGCTTTCAACGAATTTTTCAAAGTTTCAACTTGCTGTGGGTAATTATCAGCGTTATCTCTATTACTTTCGCGACGTACTCTGTTTTAAGCGCTAAACCTGCTTACTTGCATGACTGGCATGGAATAGCAATTATCGGCCTCGCGCTTTTTGTAATGGTAGTTTATGCTTTCGGTCTTTATAGTCGAGTAGTTTTTCAGGTGCAGCATCAATGGCCCCCGGCTTTCCAGCGTGCTTTCATCTACTGGTCCAGTGTATATATAGGGGTTCTGCTCTTATCAATGATTGATGCGGATTTCTCGTGGTGCTTGTTCATTGTAATGGGTATTTCTTTTGCGCTATTTAATGCTCCTCGCTTGCTATTATGTGTGAGCATCACCGTCGTCACGTTGAGCGCTTTCCAGGGCCTTTTTAGCTGGCCGCTGACCATGAGTAATCTTGGCAGTCTCTTTGGTCTTGGACTCGCTTTCTTTTCGATGACGGTGAGTTGTATGTTTATGCAACACCTGATTGGTGGTTGGCATGAACGAAATGACTTGCTGGCAGGGATTTCCTGCGCCAATCGCGAACTGGAGGAGGCGCACCGCCAACTGGCCGAGTCAGCGGCACAGGAACAGGAGCTTGCCGTCTTGCGCGAGCGGACAAGGCTGGCGCGCGAGATGCACGATACACTCGGTCATGCGCTGGCCCTCGTTTCCGTCAAACTGGAGGTTGCACAACGACTTCGTGAACGCGATCCTGAACGATGCGACCGCGAACTGGAGGCAACCAGGGAGATTGTGCGTACCAGTATGAACGAATTGAGGGCCTCGATCGCCAATTTGCGCTCACCGGCATTAGAACGCGAACCCGCCTGCCGCGCCATCAGTCGCTACGCGCGCGAGATGGCGCAGAGGGCTGGATTACGTGTCTCCTATGACCTGCATCCCGGTATCGAGGGCTTGCCTGAGCCGATTGAGGAGACGCTGTGGAAAGTGGGGCAGGAGGCGCTGACGAATATTGAGAAACATGCCCGGGCGAGTAATGTCTTGTTACATATCAGTTGCCAGGATGGTATCGTCATCATGCGAATACAGGATGACGGCATTGGTTTGCCAGAGGTATTGTATCATTTGCACGAGGATGGTCGTGTGATTTGCGCCAGTCCAGAGGGGCATTTCGGTTTAAGCGGCATGCGCGAACGGGTTGAGAATTGCGGTGGCTATCTTCATCTCTCCCCTGCTGAGGAACACGGCACCATAGTTGAGGTTGAACTCCCACTCGTTGAAGCGCCATTGGCCAGCACATTGGAAGCCCAGGTTTTTCCGTAGAACCTCTTCTTTTTTCAACAGATTTTTTGACCTCAAACATACTCTACAATAGGTGAGACGGGTCTGTATCCAGCGTTGCCTGCTGTCCGTATAGATATGTATGAGGGAGTAGATGCCCTTGACATAGGCTTATCTGTACGGTATGCTAACATTACCAGCAATGTACGAGGCATTCATCTTTCCCGGTGGATGTGGATTGAGAAGAGTAGGAGCATCGATATGATGCGGTGTGATCGAGGCACTCAGCCGGTAGGCTGGTGTGGGTTGAAACAAACGAACAGCAGCATTGCAGGAGCATCAGAACGATGCATGATGGTCGAGGCATTCAGCCGGTGGGCTGGATGAGGATTGAGTCGAACAACCGAAAACAACCTCTACAATGTAGGCATGGGCTGGTTATCTACTTCGATGTGTCGAAATGGGAACCAGCTTTTTTGAACTCATTTCTTCTTTCATGTCTGGATGAACCTGCTAATGATGCGCATATCTGTACTCAAATTCCTAGTGCGTTTTCTTCTGAAGTCAGTAATAAGCAATCAGCCTAGCAGCATAGAACAGAGAGGGTGACCTATGGACCTGGTGAAGCGGTTAGAGGAATACAGGGATCGTGAACGGGGTCTACAGTGGGAAGGGACGTTTGCTCAGTACTTTGAGATTGCCACCAAAAAGCCGGAGGTGGCACGTCTCGCCCATGAGCGGATTTATCATATGATCATGGATGCCGGCGTTGAGACGGACCGCAATGGAGAACCCCATTACAACTTCTTCAGCCAGGAGATTTTTGGCATCGAGAAGCCTTTGCAGCAGATTGTCGAGTACTTCCACTCGGCTGCGCAGCGCCTGGAAGTACGGAAACGGGTCCTGCTGCTGATGGGTCCGGTTGGCGGCGGTAAATCCACCATTGTCTACCTGATTAAGCGCGGACTGGAGGCGTATAGCCGCACAGATGCGGGGGCGCTCTATGCCATTAAAGATTGCCCGATGCATGAGGAACCCCTACACCTGATTCCAAATGAACTACGAGGCGATGTTGAAAAGGAATTCGGTCTGTACATCGAAGGAGACCTCTGCCCCCATTGCCGTTACATGGTAGATACACAATACAGGGGGCGCATTGAAGATGTGCCGGTAAAACGCCTGGTGTTCAGCGAAAAGTATCGAGTGGGAATCGGAACCTTCACGCCATCTGATCCCAAGTGTGTTACCGGCGATACGCTGGTACTCACCGACCAGGGGTTACAAACAATGGAGGACATCTACCTCTCACTTCCCCAGAAACCACGTGACGATGAGTTTGTACCATTTGAGACAACTATCCTGGGCATAAATGGGCCTGAGAAGGCAGCTAAGTTCTATTGCGGTGGATTCCAGCCGATTTACGAAGTAGAGACGAATCTCGGCTACACTATTCGCGGGACGGCTAATCATCCACTGCTCGTCTTAACACCGGAAGGTGAAATCGCCTGGAGGAAGATCGGCGAATTGCAAACAGGGAACTACGTGGCTCTGGCGCGTGGAAGCCAGATGTTTGGTCAAAGCGTAGTCTTACCAGAAAGCTTCTATCCGTTGCCTCGTCAGCCACGGGTGATGACACCTGATCTTGCTTACTGGCTAGGCTTGTTGACCGCAGAGGGAAGCGTTACTCCATACGAGACGTGGTTCGTCAATGGTTCTCAAGTTTTGATCAGCCGGTTTATCGATTTGACGCGCTCGCTCTTCGATCTCGAAGCTGTACCACATCGTAAAGCCGAAACGTACAACTACAACGTCTCAATTAGCAATAAGGCGCTTTGTACATGGCTCAGGAGCGAGTTAGGAATAGCTCGCGGCTCCCATGCAAAAACGGTTCCTGCATGTGTGCTTGCTAGCAGCAAAGAAGTTATCCTGGCTTTCCTGGAAGGGCTGTTCTGGGGAGATGCAACGATTTGTGGCAATAAGCAAGGATCGAACACATTCAAATATACAAGTAAGTCACGCCAGCTTGCGCGCCAGGTACATGCATTACTGCTTAATCTTGGGGTTGTTGGTTCCTTATGGAATCATACAGATGACGGCGAGCTCTACTACAATGTTACGTTACGCGGAGATCAGGTACTTGATCTTGTCGAGTTGATTCCCTCATTGCGTGACAAAGCGACTTCACCTCTGCGCGAAACACGTAGCGAAAAGACCAATTATGATCACTTACCTCATGGAGCGACTCTCTTGAATGGTCATGGAGGCGATGGCTACCTCGCGCGCATTCTCTCAGGTGATCGGCAGCTTTCCTACAATCGAGCAAGAACTGTGCTTGCTGAAAAACCGGAACTGGCGGGGACATTGCTTTCTGATCTGGTAAAGCAAAACTACCTCTGGCTCACAGTGCGAGAGGTACGCCCGGCAGGTATCGAGCCGGTCTATGATTTACTCGTACCCGGCACACATTCATTTGTTGCCGATGGGTTTGTGCAGCATAACAGTCAGGATATCAGCGAACTGGTTGGTGGCATCGACCTCTCCACTATCGGTGAAGTTGGCGTCGAAAGCGACCCGCGCGCCTATCGTTTCGATGGTGAACTCAACATCGCCAACCGCGGCATTATGGAATTTGTGGAAATGCTGAAGACAGATGAGAAGTTCCTGTATGTGCTGCTCACATTGAGCCAGGAACAGAACATCAAGACCGGGCGCTTCAGCATGATCTATGCCGACGAAGTCGTCGTCAGCCACACCAATGAGCATGAATACCAGGCCTTCGTTGGCAACAAGAAATCCGAAGCCTTGCAGGACCGCATCATTCTGGCCAAGGTCCCCTACAACCTGCGCGCATCGGATGAAGTCAAAATCTACGAGAAGCTGCTCAAACAGAGTGCGCTACAGAATGTGCATATCGCTCCGTATACCCTGCGCATTGCCAGTATCTTTGCTATCCTGACACGACTGGAGCCCTCGAAGAAGGCCGGCATGAGTTTGATGAAGAAGCTCAAGCTCTACGATGGCGAGGACATCGAGGACTTCAAGCAGAAGGATATCAAGGAGTTACAGGAGGAAGCAGTACGTGAAGGGATGGACGGCATCTCGCCGCGCTATGTGATTAACCGCCTCTCGAATGCCCTGGTCAAGCAGAATACCACCTGCATCAATCCCATCGATGCTTTGCGCGCGCTGCGCGATGGACTCGATCAGCATACCAGTATCACACGCGAAGAGCGTGAGCGCTACCTGAACTTCATCAGTGAGGCGCGTAAAGAATACGATGAGATGGCAAAGAAGGAAGTTCAGCGGGCATTCGTCTACTCCTATGAAGAGTCGGCTCGTACCCTGTTGAACAACTACCTGGATAATGTCGAGGCCTACTGCAACAAGACTAAACTACGCGACCCCATTACTGATGAAGAGATGGAGCCTGACGAGCAGCTGATGCGCTCGATTGAAGAACAAATCGGTGTCACCGAAAACGCCAAGAAATCTTTCCGCGAAGAGATTCTCATTCGCATCTCGTCGCTGGCTCGTAAAGGTATGACCTTTGAATATACCAGCCATGAGCGTTTGAAGGAGGCGATTGAGAAGAAGTTGTTTGCCGACCTGCGCGACGTTGTGAAAATTACGACCTCCACGCGCACACCTGACAAGGAGCAACTGCGCAAGATTAATGATGTCGTGAATCGCCTCATGACAGAACATGGGTATTGCCATGTATGTGCGAATGAGATCCTACGCTATACCGGTAGCTTGCTGAACCGATAAGAGAAGAATGAACCGGGCACCTGCCTGTGGTGCCCGGTACCATTCCCAGCAAGATATCATAGAGGGTGAAAAAGGAGAATATACCATGTCTGTCTCCCAGCATGACTGGTCCTTGCATCGTAAAGGTCAGATTGACCAGGAACGCCATAAAGAGAAGATTCGCGAGGCCATTAAGAAAAACCTGCAAGATATCGTCAGTGAAGAGGGCATCATTCTCTCGGACGGCAAAAAGATGGTGCGTGTACCCATTCGCTCGCTCGACGAATATCGCTTCCGCTTCGACCCCGGTCGCCAGCAGCACGCCGGCCAGGGCAATGGCAAAAGTAAAGTTGGCGATGTCGTAGCGCAGGAGCCGCGCCCCGGCAAGGGTAAAAAGGGAGACGCGGGCAAAGAAGCCGGCTACGACTATTACGAGGCCGAAATCACAATGGAAGAGCTGGCTGCAATGATCTTCGAGGACCTCGGCCTGCCCAACCTCGAACAAAAACGCCAGCAGGAACTCCAGACCGAAGCCGTACGCTTTACCGATGTGCGCAAGAAAGGCCCCCTCAACAACCTGGACAAGAAGCGCACCATTATGGAGAATTTGAAGCGCAATGCGGCCAAAGGTGAGGCGAAGTTCCAGGATATCAAGTCGGAAGACCTTCGATTTAAAGTGTGGGAACCCACAATACGCTATCAATCGAATGCTGTAGTTATAGCGATGATGGATGTTTCGGGCAGTATGGGGGAATTCGAGAAGTACATCGCCAGGAGCTTCTACTTCTGGATGGTGCGCTTCCTGCGCACGAAGTACAACAACGTGCAAATCGTCTTCATCAGCCACCATACCGAGGCGAAAGAGGTGACCGAGGAGGAGTTTTTCCATAAAGGCGAGAGCGGAGGCACACAGGTTTCATCCGCCTATGAACTGGCCCTGGAGATCATCAAGGAGCGTTTCAATCCTGATGACTGGAACATCTACCCGTTCCACTTTTCCGACGGCGATAATCTGCCCTGGGACAATGATCGCTGCGTGCAGCTGGTCAACAAGCTGATGGAACTGTGTAACATCTTTGGCTATGGTGAGATCCGCGAGGGACATTACCGTTCGCCCAGCACGTTGATGTCGGCCTACAATAAAATCACCGATAAGAAATTTATAGCTGTTACCATCTCGGATAAGAAAGAGGTCTATCCCGCACTGCGGAAATTCTTTGCCCAGCGTGAACCCGTTCCGACTAGGTAGGATTGTAATGTGGGGGGCGCGTGCTGAATCGCGCCCCTACTGATCCTTGACAACCAAATCGGCGAAGACCTCTCCGCCCTGGGGGGACAGCGGCTGGTACCTGTCCCCCCATCCCATTACCCGATTCATTCGTCAAAATTCATCAGGAGTTTCCAATGGCAGATAGCGATATCGAACGTTTACGTGATGCGATAGATGATGCGTGGGAGGAGGCCCTTAATTTCGGACTTGATCCGTTCCCCACGCATTTCGAGCTTGTGCCCGCGACGATCATGTATGAATTTGCCTCCTATAGCTTGCCAGGCCGCTTCAGTCACTGGACGCACGGCAAGGCCTATTACAGGCAGAAGATGCAGTATGACTTCGGGTTGAGCAAAATTTATGAGATGGTGGTCAATACCAATCCCAGCTATGCCTTCTTGATGGAGATGAATAACCTGCTGCAAAACACATTCGTGGCGGCGCATGTTTTCGGGCATACTGACTTCTTCAAGAACAATGCCTACTTCCAGCACACCTCACGCCGCATGATTGATAAAGTGAGCATTCATGCCGAGCGTATCGCCAAGTACGAGTTCGATCATGGCAAGGCAGAAGTCGAACGCTTCCTTGACGCAGTTCTCTCTATTCAGGAGCACGTTGACTACAATCTGCTGATTCGTGAGAACGAGCCGGAACATAGAGAAGTGCGAAAAGCCGCTCACCAACTCGCGACCGAATATGATGACCTATGGGGTCTGGAGAAGAAGGCGAAGAGGGCGGAGGAGGAACGCGACCTGCGGCCAGGAAAACCGCCCAAGTTTCCGGAGAAGCCGGAGAAGGATATCCTGGAATTTCTCGTAAAATATGCCCCGCATCTTCAACCCTGGCAGCGCGATATCATTGAGATTGTGCGTACAGAGATGCTGTACTTTGTGCCGCAGATGCAAACTAAGGTGATGAATGAAGGCTGGGCCAGCATCTGGCACTCGCGCATCATGCGCAAACTTGGTGAGCGCGGTGTCATCTCCGACTCCGAAACCGTCGAGTTCGCCCAACTGCACTCCGGCGTACTCTCGCCCTCGCGCACATCGTTGAACCCATACTACCTGGGTTTCAAGATGTTCGAGGATATCGAGCGGCGCTGGGATAATCCGACGAAGGAGGAGCAGGAACGCTTCGGCAGGAAGCCAGGCATGGGGCGGCAGAAAATTTTCGAAGTGCGCGAACTAGAGAATGACGTATCGTTCCTGCGCAACTACCTGACGAAAGACCTGGTAAAAGAGCTGGACCTCTATCTATATAAGAAAGAGGGCGATGAGTGGGTAATTGTGGAGAAGGATTGGCAGAAGGTGCGCGATGGCATCGTCGCCAGTATGACAAACTTCGGCTATCCCTACCTGGTAGTTGAAAACGGTGATTATCGCGGCAACCGTGAACTCTACATTAAGCATCTCTTCGAGGGGCAGGAACTCGATCTGAACTATGCCGAGAAGACCCTGCAGCATGTGTACCTGTTATGGGGCCGCCCGGTACACCTGGAGACGGTGTACGAGGGCAAGAAGATTTTGCTGACCTATGATGGCGAACGGAATAGTAAAAGTACACTCGAGAAGTAAAAGGATCGGTTCATCGAGCAAAACATGAACTCCACTTGTTTCTCCTTTCTGGCAGCGAGGGCCAATACATTGCGATGCGAGCGATGTGTTGGCCCTCGTTGTTCTTACTACCCAGAGCGATTTACAAGTCCCAACGTGGTGGGTAGCTGTAGGGACAGCGGCTCGTCCCCGTCCCCGTCGCCCCACAAGGACAGGGACGAGCCACTGTCCCTACAGCCATCCGGCCTCTTCTCTCGACTTGTACATGGCCCTGTTACCTATCCTACCTCATTGACATTTCTTTGTGCTCATGAGTATACTTGCGCTAAATTCATCTGCCATCATCGAATAGTTGAAAGATCTCTGTAGGAGGAGAACTTGGCATCCATTCCTATCTACACAATTGGCTATGGTAACCGCTTGGTTGAAGAGTTTATCGGACTTCTTCAGCAATATGAGATCAGGTTCCTGGTAGATATCCGTTCTCAACCTTACTCGCGTTACAATCCCGATTTCTCGAAGGATGCTCTGGAGAAAAAGAGCCTCTACATTAGAGGCTCTCAATTTTTGCTGCTGGTCTTACCTACCAGTACCGCTCCTCTTGCCAGGGATCAGCGTGGTTATGATAGCCGCGCTGCTCCCAGAAGCCGGGGCGGTCGTGTTCCATAAATTCCAGGCCATCGAACCACTTGGCGCTTTTATAGAAGTAGAGTTTGGGAACGACGAGGCGTATAGGGCCCCCATGATCAATCTCGAGGTCCTGCCCATCGTGTTTGATGGCGATCAGTACATCATCGTCATCGAGGTCGGCTAATGGCATGTTGGTGGTGTAGCCGGTCCACGAGTGGGCCATGACATATTTTGCATCCGGTAAAGGTTTCGCGCGCCGCAAAATCTCACGAATGGGAACGCCTTCCCAGGTATTATCGTAGCGGCTCCAGGTTGTGACGCAGTGAATATCGGTGGTGAGAGTAATGCGTGGTAATTCGAGGAATTCTTCCCATGTCAATTCAAAAGGATTCTCCACTTTGCCGCTGATCTTCAGTTTCCAATTGGCAGGAAGCCCCTTGGGAGTGCGCTCGTAGCTGAGTATGGGCCATTTCTGGGTCAGGTATTGCCCCGGTGGTAAGCGGTCCTTGCCATCGGGGAGTTGTTCGATTTCCGTTCTAGATTTTTTACCAAACAATTGCATCGAATATTGCTCCTTTATCTTTTCGCTTATGCTGCGATTTGAGAGTCCGGCCTCTTCTTTCTCAGGTGCTCTTATCTATGTACGTTAGGGCAAGCCTTATTTTTCATGTTCCTTACAGGATAGACTATGTGAACACTGGAACGTTACAACGGGTGAAACGTATACTCTTTGGTTGTATTGTGCCGTACAAAGCAGTTGCGCAACTACTTTAGGAACACTACAATAGGGAATAATTATTCCTGATAATTCAGGTACGTTTTACCAGACCTGACGGATATCTCTAGAAGAAAAGAAATTCATATCCACCGGGGCCAACTCATACAGTAATTGTTAAGAAGGAGAGACGGCTATGATTATCCTGCTCCTGGCACTGATTGGCGCACTCATTGTGATGGCGATACTGAGTTTTGGACGGCTATGGTTTGGGCGTCGCGAGAAGTTTGACCGGCAAAAGTTCATTCGCTGGTTCATCGGGTACTTTATCTTCAACTTTCTGCTCTGCCTGCTGATTATTTATGTTTCCGAACCCGCATTGACCGGGCCTTTTGGGGGCTGGCAGTGGGTATTATGGCCGCTGGTCATCAGTAGTATAGGAAATCTCTTTGCTTTTGCTCGCCCGGCGCTCAGCACGCTGGAGGATATTTCAGCGGCCAGCCAGGGCCAGCGAGTCACGCGTAGCACATCAGGGTCGTTGCCCGCAAATGCATCGCGGGGAGCTATCGCTGCCGGTATATTTGGCCTGGTTTTCGCCGCCGTGATAGGACTGCTGGTCGCCGGTTTGATCGTCGTCTTCACCACCTGGTTCGATTCGAACGCCAAAGCGCTGGCCGCTATCCCCAATGTCACCATAGAAAAGTCGCCCACACTTCCGCCGACCGACCCGAACAATATTGTGCTGGTCAGCCAGAGTGTTGCCTCGTACAAGGGACAGCAGGTGCTGGGGGCCAACGGGCAGAACCTTGGCTCGACCTATAACCTCGATCCCAATAGCTATACGCTACAATCCATTGATCACCACCTGTATTATGTCGCGCCGTTGTCTTACAACAATATTTTTGCAAACCTGTCCAGCAGCACGACACCTGGCTTTGTGGTGGTAGATGCCGAAAACCCGCAGGCCGTCCCCACATTGCGCACCGGGGGTAGCAATACTATCCGCTATCTACCCGGCGCGCTGCTGAATCAGGACCTGTTGAGGCATGTATATTTGAGCGGGTATACCTACGGTAAACTCGTCGATCCCACCTTGGAGCTTGACGACAGCTTTCATCCCTACTGGACCATCTCGCTCATGCAGCCCACACGTGGCTATACTGGCGATGTGTTGAGCGAAGTACTGATTGTTGATGCGCATACCGGGGTCATCACAAAGTACGCGCCTCAAAATGTCCCGTCCTGGGTGGACCGCGTCATGCCTGCCGCTACGGTGACTCAATACCTGACATGGTGGGGCCTCTATCATGCCGCCCCGTGGTTCAATCCCTCTGGCATGGGACAGCAAACGCCGGCGAGCGACCCGCAATTGCTTTACAACAACATTGACCAGCCGGTATGGTTGATTCCAATGACTTCCTCATCGACCAATGATAACTCGAGCACGGGTGTCTTCCTTTTCGACACGCATAAGAATGCGGCGCAATTCTACCCGCTCTCAGGATTGGGCATCGGCAGCAATGTATCGAGTACCATTCAATCGACACGCGCCAATATTCGCGGCTACACGGTGGACAGCATTCAACTTTATCAGATCGATAATACGCCAACGTGGGTAGCTATCTTCGTGCAGAGTACGGATAGTGGGGACATTTTTCAGGCCGTGGGAATTGTAGATGCCAGGAATCTGAACGGCAGTAATGTACAGTTTGAACCTACACTCTCGGCAGCACTGGCAGATTACAGTCAATGGCTCGTCCAATTGGGAAGTAACGGCGGTGGAGGTGGGTCTCCCGGTGGGGGAACAACGCAAACGGTGACAGGGAAAGTATTGCGTATCTCCCCGGTTCAACAGGGAAGCAACACGATTTACTATATTCAGATTGCGGGGCAGAATGTGATCTTCGAGGCGAATCTGTCCCTTTCGCCGAAATTACCGCTTGTGCAGCCGGGCGATACAGTAACAGGGAGCTATCTGAATACCGGAGGAGAGACCGTGCAATTCCAGAGTTTTGATGACCTGAGTATCAATCTTGGCGGCAACGGTACGCCGACCGCGGGACCATCATCATCGCCATCGCCGTCGCCGTCACCAAAGGCGGAGGCGACCCCTTAGAAGGCTATGCAAAGCGGGCATAAGATGGTATCATTGCACTACAAGCAGAAGGAAATGGTGATTCCCTGGAAGTCTCCAGGACAAGGAGGACCTACGTAGGCTCAGGAGCGCATGAGGGAGCATTCGCTGGGCGCGGGAGCCTGTAGCCCTGAGCGGAGCGAACGGGGAAGCATCTCGGTCCACCTTCTGGGCGATCACCAGGAAGGAAGTCAGGCCATAGCGCAGAAAGCGAGGGAATAGATGGCCCACTACTTTACACGCGAAGAGGCTGAAGCTTTACTCCCCCAGATTACTGTTGTGCTGCTTCAGATTCAAAAGCACCGGCAGGCCATGCAGCAGACTGAGGAGGAATTGGGGATGCTGAATATCCAGGCCGTGGGCAACGGTCATCACCTGCATGGGCGTATCGCGAAAGTGCAGAAAGATCTGGCGCAACAACTCCAGGTGCTGGAGGCCCTGATCGAAGAATTGCATGCATTTGGGTGTGAGCTGAAGGACCCCAGTATTGGTCTGATTGATTTTCTCAGTTTGCGTAACGGCCGCGAAGTCTACCTTTGCTGGCATCTGGGCGAGGAGCGCATCAATTTCTGGCACTATCTCGACGCGGGCTTTGCCGGTCGTCAACCTCTTTAACTGCTATCAAGCCCATGATGACAGTGCGCGACGCATTAGAACAGGGTATACGCCTGCTAACAGAAAAGCATTCTCAAACGGATGATCACGCGGGTTGGAGCGATCACAGCGGCATACGGATTGATCCCGCGCGCGATCACCCTGAAGCAGAAGACAGGTTGGCGCGGCTCGATGCGCAGCTGCTATTGAGCCATGTGCTGAATGTCGAGCGAAGTTTGCTTTTTGCTTATCCCCAAGACAAGCTTTCTCATGAGCAGGAGCAGCAATTTCTGGCATTGATCGGGCGACGCAAAAAAGGTGAACCGGTAGCCTACCTGATTGGTCATCAAGAGTTTTACGGGCTTGATTTTCTCGTTGATAAACGTGTCCTCATTCCCCGCCCTGAGACAGAACTACTGGTCGAGCAGGCGCTGCAAGTCTGTCGATCTATGCTTGCCGGCGGTCGCACTCCAATTGTAGCCGATATCGGCACCGGCAGCGGAGCCATTCCCGTCGCGATTGCCGTTGAAGAGCCTGGCCTGCCTTACCTGTATGCCAGCGATATCTCACAGGATGCGCTGGCGGTTGCCTCCCTGAATTGCCGGCGGCATCATGTTGAAGATCGTGTGCGCCTGCTCTATGGAGATCTGCTGACCCCTTTGCCCGAACCTGTCGATGTTGTCATCGCCAATTTGCCTTACGTAGGAACGGAAGAGATAGGGACGTTACAAGCGGACGTACGTGACTACGAGCCTCAGCTTGCGCTCTTCAGTGGCCCTGAAGGGCTGGACCTTTTGCGGCGTTTTATGGCGGAAGCTCAACAATCGAATAAACTGAAACATGGCGCTGTTTTGCTACTGGAAATTGGCTACCGGCAGCGAGAGCCACTTGCTCGCCTGCTTGAAGAGCTATGGCCACAGGCACGAGTCACCTTCAGGAAGGATTTCGCGAACTGGGATCGTGTGTTACAGGTAGAAGTGTGATTCGTTCTGGCAAACAGGGAGGTAGAAAGGCTGTGGGGCAGAAGGGCTAGAGCCGAAAAGCGAGTCTGAATCGTATTAACAAGGGGGAATACGAAAGAAGTCAGCAATAAGCGTTTTCTCTAGTAAACAATATGAATTTTTGAAAAACCGTATATATTGGCAAATCTGATCGTCTAATTACTAGCCCATGTATGAAATGAAGTTGTAGCCTCTTCTGTGATTTACCTGTGACGATGTTGATGGCGGTGACGGTCAAAGGTCAGGAGTTCCCCGAAGTGATGAGAGGCTACCTACTAAGGAATATCGCATCCCTGCAACAGAAGGAGTCGATCATGGTACAGGCCAGCCTATTCCATATGCAACTTTTATTGCTCATTCCTCCTTTTCTGCCTGACCCACTCATGTCATTGCTCGGTGGCGCATGCGCCTTTCTACTTGCCTATGGGGCAGCTTTTCTGGTCAAGGCGTTCTGTTACAGAATGGGATGGCTCGATAAGCCTGCCGCGCGCAGGATACATACAGAGGCTGTTCCTCGATTGGGCGGCGTTGCCATCTTCATAGCCTTCGTCGTTGTCTCGCTCCTTTTCTATACCCCCGGCCCCAAAAATGAAATTAGTATCTACTGGCTTCTTCTCGCGGCGGGCTTGTTGATCGTACTGGTACATGCCTACGATGACGTTCTGGGATTGAAGCCCTGGCCGAAGTTGCTGGCACAGACGCTAGCGGTCGTCATTATTCTTGGCCCATGGCAGGGTCAATTCCAGGGCATCCTGCTCTATACGTTTAACAATCCCTTCGGCAGTACGGTTATGAGCCCGGGCCTACCATGGTATCGCGAGCCTACCCTGACCTTATTCATCAATAGCCAGGTGATTAGTTTTGCGGCCATACCGGCAGTTTTGCTCACGTGGTTCTGGACGGTGGGCATGATGAACACCATCAACTGGATCGACGGGATGGATGGACTGGCAACGGGCGTCGTGGGGATTACCGCGTTATTTATTACGATCATCAGTCTTATTTTGGGGCAGGTGAGCATCGCCGTTCTCTCGGCTATCTTTACAGGAGCAGTGCTGGGTTTTCTGCCGCATAACTGGAACCCGGCGAAGATTTTCATGGGGGACAGCGGCTCCATGTTTTTAGGATTGGCGCTGGCGGTGCTTTCGATTATGGGTGGGGCTAAACTGGCGCTGGCACTGATGGTGCTGGGGGTGCCAATCCTGGATGTTGCGCTGGTGATCATCAACCGCCTACGACGCCACCAGTCGCCGCTGCATTATGATAAAACCCATCTCCATTATAGACTGATGGCAACGGGACTGAGCGTGCGACAAATCTGCTACCTGCTCTACGGGCTGTCCCTGCTTTTTGGCTTACTGGCAGTGGGTATTTCAGGATTGCATTCGGCTCACCTGTTTAAATTTATCGGGATCGGCCTGGTGGGAGCGGCGATGGTTGCGTTGATTGTCTGGGTGGACTACCGGCAACGCCAGCGTGGGGTACGCATCAAACTGGGAGGGCCAGACCCGGAGCCGGAAGGCAATCATAATAGGAGCGAACTGGCACCCAGGGGCGCGCAGGCGCCAGGCACCGTTCCTACGGCAGCGACGGCCCATAATGATTTGTCTGCCGGGTCTGGAGATGAAACACCGGAGAATCAGGCCACACTGCCGCTAGGATACTCACAAAAAGCAACCTGACCTGAAAACCTGCTAACCTGCAACGATCTGGCTCTCGGTATGGAGATTGGTGAGAGCAGCTTCCTCAGTAAACATGCGCCTCAGGAAGTGGCCGGTAAATGATTGCTCGTTTTCCGCTACATCTTCCGGTGTGCCTTGTGCGATCACCTGGCCGCCTGCGTCACCGCCCTCTGGTCCCAGATCGATAATCCAGTCCGCGCTTTTGATCACTTCCAGGTTATGCTCGATCACGATAATCGAGTTGCCGGCATCGACGAGGCGCTGCAAGACCTGGAGCAGGCGATCCACATCGGCAAAATGCAGGCCGGTAGTTGGCTCATCCAGAATATACATTGTGCGGCCGGTGGCACGGCGCGAGAGCTCCGTTGCCAGTTTGACGCGCTGTGCCTCACCGCCGGAAAGTGTTGTAGCGGGCTGACCCAGGCGCATATATCCCAGGCCAACATCGTTCAGGGTCTTCATTTTATTGTGGATAGATGGCACGTTGGCGAAGAAATCAAGCGCCTCCTCTATCGTCATATCCAGCACATCGGCAATGTTCTTACCCTTGTAGTGAATCTCCAGCGCCTCGCGGTTATAGCGTTTGCCCTTGCAAACCTCGCATGGTACATAGACATCGGGCAAGAAATTCATCTCGATCTTGACGATACCTTCGCCCTTACAGGCCTCGCAACGTCCACCCTTGACATTGAATGAGAACCTGCCCGGCTGGTAACCACGCAGGCGCGCCTCAGGCACCTGGGCAAACAACTCGCGTATGCCAGTAAACGCATTGGTATAGGTCGCTGGATTGGATCGCGGCGTGCGGCCAATTGGCGACTGGTCGATGTCAATGACCTTGTCCAGGTGTTCCAATCCTTCGACGCTATCATGCGTGCCCGGCTTCTCATGTGCACGGAACAGCACATGCGCCAGTTTACGGTAGAGGATATCGGTAATCAGGGTACTTTTACCAGAACCGGAGACGCCTGTCACCACCACAAATTTCCCCAATGGGATTTCGACCGTGATATTTTTCAGGTTGTTTTCGCGCGCGCCCTTAATAATGAGCGCGCGCCCGTTGCCTGCGCGGCGCTGCTCGGGTAGTGGGATGCGTTTGCGCCGGGACAGGTAATCGCCAGTCAGCGAATTCGGGTTGGCAAGAATATCTTTATAGGTGCCCTCGGCCACCACCTTGCCACCATGCTCGCCTGCTCCTGGGCCGATATCGATAATGTGGTCGGCGGCCCGCATCGTATCCTCGTCATGTTCAACCACCAGCAGTGTATTGCCGAGGTCGCGCAAGCGCACCAGGGTCTTGATCAGGCGCGCATTATCACGCTGGTGCAGGCCAATGCTCGGCTCGTCGAGGATGTAAAGCACCCCCATGAGCCCTGAACCGATTTGCGTTGCCAGGCGAATGCGCTGTGCCTCACCACCTGAAAGACTGGCGGCGGCGCGATCAAGGCTGAGATAATCCAGGCCAACATCCACCAGGAATTGCAGGCGTGCTCGAATCTCTTTGAGCACCTGGCGAGCAATGATACGCTCGCGCTCGGTCAAAGGGGCCTCAACCAGTGGGCCATTCGGATCAATGAGTGCCAGCGGGTCGCCCAGAAGTGAACCGCCATTGCCATTTTTCTGTTTTCCATTTCGCCCAGGAGTCGCCGGAATGGGAGTGATGCCGGGTGTACTCACGTCATCAGGTAGAGATGCTTCCAACTCTTGAAAGAAGCGCTGGGTAGTCAAAATCGAAAGCCGGGTCACCTGGACGATGTTGTGTCCGCCCACCGTGACCGCCAGCGCTTCCGGCTTGAGACGCGCACCGTGACAGTCAGGACAGATGCGGGCCGACATGTAGCCCTCGATCTCCTCGCGGATCATCTCGCTGTCGGTCTGCTTGTAGCGGCGATCAAGGTTCGGTATGACGCCTTCAAAGTTGACGTTGTAACTGCGCGTATGCCCGTGTTGCGGTGTATAACGAATAGTCAACTGTTCAGGTATGCCATAGAGAATAACCTTGCGCTGCTCATCGCTCAGGTCGCGCCAGGGCGTGTTCAGGCTGAAATTGTACTTCTTCGCCAGGGCTTCCAGAATCGAGGCATGCCATTGACTGCCGTTGACAACCTTACTCCACGGCGCGATTGCCCCCTCAAGCAAGCTCAGTTCAGGATGGGTGACAATCAATTCAGGATCGATTTCCTGCTGCGTGCCCAGGCCGGTGCAGGTAGGACAGGCGCCATGTGGGCTGTTGAAGCTGAAGGTGCGCGGCGCGATTTCCGGCAGGCTGATGTTGTCGTAGACACAGGCCAGGTTCTCGGAGTACAGAATCTCTTCACCATCGATAATTGAGACCAGTACGACGCCACCACCGAGCTTCAATGTAGTCTCGAGCGAATCGGTGAGGCGCTGTCTGAAAGCCGGATCGATCTCGCTTGCTGGCGTCATTTCCGGTGCCAGCAAGTCTTGTGGGGCCCCGGTAGATAGGTCTACGCCATCGCTGTCTCTCCGGGCATTGACATCATACAACTCAGGACGCTCGGCAAGCTTTTTGAGCGCGAAAGTTGAACCGTAGCCATCCGCGCCTGGCCCCTCAGGGGATGGGGCGGGTTTCGAAGGGCGCGCTTTCTGCCCCTTGCGAATCACCAGGCGGTCAACGACGACCTCGATAGTGTGCTTTTTCTGTTTGTCCAGTTCGATCTCGTCGCTCAGGTCATAAATCGTACCATCGACGCGTACGCGCACATAACCAGAACGGCGCATCTCTTCAAAGATATTCTTGTATTCGCCTTTGCGCCCCTGTACGAGTGGCGCAAGCAAGAGAATACGCGAACCTTCGGGAAGGCTGAGCACAGAGTCGACGATTTGTTGCACCGTCTGCCGGCTTACCTCACGCCCGCAGATAGGACAGTGCGGATGACCGACACGCGCGTAAAGCAGGCGCAGGTAGTCATAGATCTCAGTAACCGTGCCAACCGTTGAGCGCGGGTTATGGGTTGTGCCTTTTTGATCGATGGAGATGGCGGGCGAGAGGCCATCGATATGATCGACGTCGGGCTTCTCCATTTTGTCCAGAAACTGGCGGGCATAGGCAGAGAGCGATTCGACATAGCGACGCTGACCCTCAGCAAAGATGGTATCAAAGGCCAGGCTGCTCTTTCCCGAGCCGGAGAGACCTGTAATCACGACCAGTTTATCACGAGGTATCGTTACATCAATATTTTTCAGATTATGCTCGCGAGCACCACGTACGACAATTTTATCCTGGGGCATAGCATTAGACCACCCATCAACATGCAGGGGCATCCCTATCAGGAGCCCCTGCATTGATACAAACGTTCAATACTTACAGTATACAATACAAATATCAGGATGTCATCAGGCAAAAAAGCGAGTAATTTCATCTGCCGCTCAGTAGGGACAGCGTCTGGGGCCTGTCCCCCCCGCTCCGAAAAGGACAGGCCCCAGGCGCTGTCCCTGCTGCATTTCCTGATTTGATCGCGAAATTTCAACGCGGCTGTGACCAGGCGAAGAAAAAAGTTTCCACCTGTTCAAACAATGAACGGATAGCCTTTAATTCCTATCTATAGGAGAGAGAAAATTATCCGATAGGACAGTTAGCAGGCCAGGCCCCAGGCGCTATCCCTATCATACGGCCCCTGGTAGCCGAGTATAGTATGGTAGAGATGTTGATTATGGCTATCTCAGGGGAGTGACCAGTCGAGTCAGTTGAGGGCAACTGACCGCCACAGGTAGGGCAGGTGCAAGCCCTGTCCCTACAGGAAGGGTTCTTGTTCGCGCGACCGGTCAATCGCCCTGTGGCTATCTGCTCAAGGCTTGCTAAACTCTATCTTAATCTGGTACATTCTATAGGTGAAACAGGCAAAAGGCGTCTGATCCTGAGAGAGCGCTGAGGAAATTGATGGCATGAATTCAGAGCTGGACTTTGAGAAGCGGTACCGGTTGCTGCGGGAAATCATCGAAACGGTTGTGCTGACCCTCTTAATGTTTCTGGTGATCCGTTTTGCCGTGCAGAACTTCAATATCGAAGGTACCAGCATGGAGCCTACCCTGCACAATACAGAATTGATCCTGGTAGACAAGTGGACCTACCTCTTCCATCCCCCGTCGCGCGGGGATATCATTGTGTTCGTGGCGCCACCTGATCCTACCCAGGATTATATTAAGCGCATCATAGCTATACCGGGAGACAGGATTACTATCAACGGCACTATTGTAACCGTTGACGGCGTGACACTTAAAGAGACCTATGTGGCCCCACAAAACCAGGGCAATCCTTACGCTTACAAGCAGATATCAGAGATTGTTCCTGCCAACGACTATTTTGTAATGGGCGATAATCGTAAGGGGAGTTACGATTCTCGCGCCTGGGGGTTCGTGCCGCGCAAGAATATCATTGGGCGCGCCGCGTTCGTTTACTGGCCATTGGGCGAAGATAACGATGGCTTTCTGCCGAATGCCGCGTCCGTCTTTGCCAGCGTCCACCAGCCTGGTACGACATCGAGCATGGAAAATAGTGGGCTTACTATAGCTGTCGATGGCGCGCTTGTAGTTCTCGCTCCCTGCCTGTTCTTACTCTTCCAGAGGCGGAAGCAGTCCCACCGCGGGCACGATGAACCTGGCCCTTACATCATCTCAGAGGATGCAGGCCGTGATTCAAGGTCGCCTTGAAATGCACGAGATAAGCGGTGTTCGCGCAATCGAAGCGCTTTCAGATTATGATGCTACCAAGCATGATGTCGATTTCATGATCTTTGAGCGTCACCGAGCTAATCGAGCGATGTATATGTGATTGCACGTCGGCCAGCTGATTGTTCAGGATGCTTGTGAGTTCATCGGGCGACATAATCAGCCCTATTATCCCCTGGATTACCACATTCGTGACTACAAGATTACCGTTGCTCACTGTCAGCTTGCCGTCAACCAAGCAGGAGAAGCTATATACCTGAAAATCCAATTGCAGGTTGCCAGGTGTGATTGTGATATGGGCATTCTGTACCGGATCGGAGGGAGAATGATTCAACACAATCAAGTTGTTGATCATCGTCTCTGTGACAGGAATGGAATTGATAGGAGGCGGTATAGGAATAATCTGGTTGATGGAGTTTGCCAATTCCTGGTCAATCTGGTTTTGCGCTACAGTATGTAAATAAGGACGTAGGCCGATAAACCAGCCGCCGGTCACTAAGAGTGCGAGGATTACGAGCGTGATCAGTATCTTTGGCAAGCAGCCAAAGCGACGGCGAGGTCTTGCAGGTGGAGAGGTGACCTGTCTCTCCGTACTGCTCCTTGTGGGCGCAGGTGAGGGAATGACCAGTGGTGATTGGTAAGATTGCGCTGCTGCCTGGGTCGGTTGTGTCCATTGTGGAGCCGGTGAGGGTACTGCCTGGGTTGCTTGCCCCCACTGTGGGCCGGAGGGTGGGGTTGTCTCGGTAGATGATCCCCATTGTGGGGCCGGTGAGGGTACTGTTGTCTGCGGCTCGGACCAGGGGGCCGGTATAGTGGGAGAACCATTTCTGGCCGGTGGATTGAATGGCGGCGTGTTGCTAACCCTATTATCGGCTGCAGCGGCGACGGGAAGGCCACAAACACGACAGAAACGCGCATCTGGTGGCAGTAGAGTCTTACAGCGTTCGCAATTCATGATATTCTATCCACCTTTCAGCTAATGATGGCCATCCCTGAAACATGACAAGTATATACCAGTTTTGGATAGACGTACAGGTCAAATTTCACATTGTGATCTACCTGCCAGCGTGTAGGGGACAGCAGTATCATCACACAGCCCCGACGAGTAATAGGATGAGGCTCAAACGGATAAAAGCTCATTTTTCGCGCTGCAAGATCTCGTTCATCGCATGAATAATGCGGCTCCGCATTTCTGGATCACTGTCAAGCACCTGCGCTAGCTGGTCGACCATGGCGCGCTCTTTTTCCTCCGGTAGACCATAACCATATTTTTGATGAACGGCGACAGCAGCGGCGGAGCGAATCTTGTCCTCATCGCTCATTGGCGACGCCGACTGGCGTTCAGTCGAGCGTTTCGTTGTTGTTCCGGCGGGAGAATCGCCCTGAAGAGGAGTAATACCATCCGCGGCAAAAGGAACCTCGGTATCTATCAGGTGCGCGGAATTGGGAGTAGACCGGTCAATATGTACCAGAACCCTCTGGTTTTCTTCGTCGAGGCGGGTAATGGTTCCTTCGAGGTAAATAACTTCGGGCGCACCCCAGAAGACACGCTCTCCAAGATGAAGGATCATGATGAGTTACTCCAATCACTTTCTGCTTTTTCAATGCTCCATTATTGTATACGAGAAAATGTAAGGGAGGTTCCAGCGGTGCTTCCCTGGAAGGGGAAGCATCTTCCGCGCAACCCTGGTGTGGGAATACGGTAAGGCTGGTGATAGTTATCTATATTAGAAGTTTTCTGATCTTCTCCTGATTTGCTGTCTCAAAGGCAGCGTTCTTCTTTCAATCTCTTTTCTTACAGTATCCTCTTGTGGTATTATCCTGTGGGGAATGAAAGGATGGGCGCGCATTTAAGACCATGTAGTGGCAACAATGAAGTTTGCCGGAGAAAGACATATTCATACTATTATGCACGAGAAAAGTATACTCACGCTGGAGTATCCCAAGATTTTAGAGAAAGTGGCCAGGGAAGCCGCGTTCTCAGCCAGCAAAGCACTGGTGATGGAGTTACAACCCTCTCCAAACGTGGACGAGGTGCGGCGTCGCCTCGCCTATACAACTGAAGCCTCGCGCCTGATCGAGCTGCGCAGCGATGCCGGTATACAGGGCGCGCGGGATATTCGCGCGCATCTTGCTCGTGCCGCCCGTGAGGGAGTTCTGAGTCCGGCCGATCTGCTCGATGTGCTGGCAACCACGCACAGCGCAATCCATATAGCCAGGTTGCTGGAAAAGTTACCGGCTGAGGAGTTTCCCTTGTTGAGCAGGCTAGGCGCGGATATTCCCCAGCGACCGCATATCGCTCGCCGCATCGAAGAAACCATCAGCGAAGAGGGTGAAGTGCTGGATACAGCAAGCCCAACATTGCGCAAGTTGCGTTTCGATATTCGTGGTGCCAATCAGCGCCTGCAGGATCGCTTGCGCTCGCTGGTGGGCGAATTCAGCAAGGTGCTGCAAGAGCCTATCGTCACCATACGCAATGATCGCTACGTGATTCCTGTCAAAGCGGAGAGCCGCGGGCAGGTACGCGGTATTGTTCATGACCAGTCTTCCAGCGGCGCGACCGTCTTTATCGAGCCAATGGCAGTAGTGGAATTGAACAACAAACTGCGCCAGCTACAGATCGAGGAACAGCAGGAGGTGGAACGCATCTTGCGCGCGCTCTCGCTTGAAATTGGCCACGAGGCGGATGCGCTGAAGCTGGCGGTTGAACTGCTGGCCGAGTTCGATTGTCACCTGGCGAAGGCGCGCTATGGACGGCTGATGCGCTGCAGTGAGCCGCTCATCAACGCTGCTGGGCGTGTTGACCTGCGCAATGCGCGCCATCCATTGTTGACGGGGAGAGTGGTTCCCATTAATTTCCATGTGGGGCGCGAATTCTTCATGGTGGTCATTACGGGCCCCAATACGGGTGGTAAAACCGTGGCGCTGAAGACGGTAGGTCTGCTAACGCTCATGGCGCAGGCTGGATTGCATATACCCGCCGATGAACAGTCCGAAATAGCCGTGTTTGAGCAAGTTTTTGCCGATATCGGCGATGAGCAAAGCATCGAACAGAGCCTCAGCACGTTTTCCTCGCATCTCAGCCGCATTATCGAGATCCTGCGCCATATCGAGGAAGAAGTGAAGCGCGAAACACCCGCTATCCGGGGGAAGCTGTCTGAAACACTGGTGGGAAAGCCGGAGAGTCGCCGCTTGAGAGCCCTGGTTCTGCTGGATGAACTGGGCGCTGGCACCGATCCAAGCGAAGGCTCGGCCCTGGCTCGCGCCATTCTCACCTTCTTGCTCGAACGTCATGTGACGACCGTCGCGACCACGCATTACTCGGAACTGAAGGCTTTCGCGCATGAACAGCCGGGCGTTACCAATGCCTCAGTGGAGTTCGATGTGGAAACGCTTTCCCCCACCTATAAGCTGAGTATCGGCCTACCTGGACGCAGCAATGCGCTGGCCATCGCGAACCGCCTGGGGCTCGATGAACGCATCATCGAGAACGCACGCGAGTTCCTGGGCAGTGCGGGTGTGCGTATGGAGAATCTACTCGAAGGTCTGCAGGCCGAGCGCAAGGCCCTTGAAGATGAGCGGTTCCATTTAAATATGGAACGCGTGGAGGCCGAGTACCAGCGCAAGCAGCTTGAGCAGGACCGGCACAAGCTCGAGGAGCAGCGGGTGCAAATTCTCAATGAGGCTCGCGCTCAGGCCCAACGCGAATTGGAAGAGGTGCAGAGGACGCTGGCGAAGATCCAGATTGAGGCGGGCCATGGCGCCATCTCGCGCGAGCGATTGGGTGAGGCACGCCAGCAGGTTCGCAACCTGGAGGAGAAATTAGCGCCGGAACCGGCGCCCCGTCGCGCAGGCAAGAAAGCGGAAGCAGAGCCAGAGAGAATCGATGGCCCCTTGCAGATCGGCGATATTGTGCGTGTTCTCAGCTTCGGCCAGAACGCTGAATTGCTCGGCCTTTCTCCCGATCACAGCGAGGCCGAGGTACAGATGGGTTCTTTGCGGTTTCGGGTCAATGTGGATAATATCGAGCGTATCAGCAAACGCCAGGCGGCCGCTGAGGGACATGTGAAGACAGAAGCAGCGGTAGTTATGCCGCGATACGAGGATCGTCCCGAAGTTGCAACGCAACTCGACATGCGCGGCTGGCGTGTCGAGCAGGCCTTAGAGGAGCTCGACTCCTACCTGAATGATGCCGTCATGTCAGGCATCTCGTCGGTGCGCATTGTACATGGCAAGGGTACGGGCGCTTTGCGGTCAGCTGTGCGCGAACAGCTGGCGCATCATCCACTGGTGAAGTCATATACGTCCGCCCCCGCGCAGGAGGGCGGAGATGGCGTAACGCTGGTGAAACTAAGCGCTTAGCTTTATCCACTTCCTCAAATTCAATCGTTATATTAGTGCAGGGCCGGCAAATTCGCCTGGCCTATTTACTCAGAAAAATAATCTTGAGGGAGAACACGTCTATGGCATTTTTAAACAATCCCAATGTGTTCAGAGCAGAGCAAGGGGCCAAGAAGACGTTGAGCGGCTTCAGAGCTTTTATCTTGCGCGGCAACGTGGTAGACCTGGCCGTCGGTATCATGATAGGCGCCGCTTTCACCGGTGTCGTCAACGCCCTGGTCACAGATGTTATCACCCCTATTATTCCTGCCGGCACCACCAGTCTTGGGGCTTTCCAGACACTGGTTCCTTATACGCATAAACCCATCATGTGGGGTGTTTTCATCGAGGCCGTTATTAGCTTCTTGATCCTGGCATTTGTTATCTATTTCTTCGTCGTTGTACCGGTTAATACAATGGTAGCCCGCTATAAGCCCAAGGAGAATGAGGTTGCCCCAACTACAAAGGATTGCCCATACTGTTACAGCAGTGTCAATATCATGGCAACACGCTGCGCTTATTGTACCTCACCTTTGCCGCCACCTCAAGCGCCTCAACCACCTCAGCAGCCACAGCCCGCGCCCATGCCACAGCGGGGTTAAAGCAGGCAAGAGAATGCATTGAAAATCAAGGAACCTGAATGGGTGATGCGCTTGCATGAGCAAGTGTGTTAAGGTATAGTGTGAGATGGAAAATTCTTTTCCGCTTACAAGCCAGGCAACGCGCAGAAGAACGTGGAGTCCAGACCATGCGGCATACTACGTTTTGATCGAGTAAACTGCCTGCTGCATATATTTTATGAGGGAGAATGACTCATGTCTTCAACACCTGACTCGATAAGACTGGAAGACTGGATTCGGGATATTCCTGATTTTCCGCAAAAAGGTGTCCTTTTCAAGGACATTACCCCTTTATTACAGAATGGAGCAGCTTTTCATGCCGCACTAGATCGTCTCGCGGCTCATTATCAAGGGGCCGGTATCCAGACGGTCGTTGGAGTGGAATCGCGTGGCTTCATCTTTGGAGCGCCTCTGGCCTATCTGCTGAACTGCGGTTTTGTACCTGTGCGGAAATTCGGCAAATTGCCAGCTCAGACGGTAAGTGTCGAGTATGCGTTAGAGTATGGTACGAATGTCGTTGAGATGCATACCGATGCCATTCGTCCCGGGCAGCGTGTCCTGATAGTTGACGACCTGCTGGCGACTGGTGGCACCGTTTCCGCGGCAATGGAACTCGTCGAATCGCTAGGAGGGCATATCGCAGGCATTGCGTTTCTGGTGGAACTGACTTTCCTGAGAGGCCGTGATCAGCTCAAGGGCTATGATGTGTTCGCATTGATTAAGTATTAGCTCCAGGTGACGAACATGAGTCATCCCGAATTTTAATGAGTGGTCGCCCTCTCCCCCTGGCTATGCTCCAAATTCGGGATGGCTCATGTCTCCCTTTTACTCTTCTTCCCAACCAAGCCAGGTCGTTTTTCCCTCAAATGAAACAGGGTTGCGCTCCAGGTGAGGAATGGCAGGATAGCCAACGTAGACAAAAGCCACGATATGATCTTCGGGCGAAAGTCTGAGCCAGGCTTTGACCCGTGGATCGTAGGCGGCATCTCCGGTACGCCACATGCAGGCGAGTCCCATGTCTTCAGCGGTCAGCAGCATGTTCTCCACAGCTGCTGCCGTAGCCTCGATATTTTCGATTGCCAGGACGTTGGGTTGGCTGGGTCGCTCTGCTGCTACGATAATGATTACTGGTGAGCGCAAGAGTTTGCCTCGCTCTTTGTTTATCAGCGCCTGCGCTTTCTCGCGGCTTGTTTCGTCCAGGCGAGCGACTAAAGCGTCGGCCATGACCGCGCCCAATTCTTCGCGGGCATGACCCGCCAGCACAAAGAATCGCCAGGGCTGCACCTTATGATGATTAGGCGCGTGCGTCGCTGCCTCCAACATCCGCTCAATCTGCTCGCGCCGCGGTACTTCGGAGGTCATTTTGCCAATACTGCGACGACGTTTTATGGTTTGAAAGATGGTCATATTATCTTATAGGCGTTAAAAGCCGCTCAGCAGATGTTTGGCTAGCAGCCAGCGAAAGCCGTATAACAATCTCTATAATCGCGTCCTGAAATGCCTGTATGCCTTCGGTTCTCGCCAAAGTTCTTTCGAGAGTCTTTTGTTCCTGGATGTAGGTGTCTTGATCCAGCAAACTATCATACGTATGCAATTGAGCCTCCACTTCTTGTTTGTCTTGCTCAGATAGAGTCCTTGTCTGAACCGGCCTGTAACTCCAAATTCAGAATGTGAGGTAAGCCCTTATAACGGATATTGTACACCAGATCGGCCTTCAATGTCGTTCTATCAATTTCAATATTATGCTCATCAACAAAATCTGACCCTGGTAGGAGATTCGGTAATATCTCTGCCACTTCGTCTCCAAGCAAAGATTTTAAAGGCGGAAGTATTTGGGCGCAGAAGTTTGAATTCCCATCTTCCCATCTCCACTCTGAATGGCTATAATAGACCAGGGACAAGGTAAACGTTATGTTTGGAGGAGCTAGCTGATAATGCAACAACAGCAACATGCCAACTACGACTTGTTGGCAGTATTTAATGATGAGACGAAGGCGGAAACTGCCGAGACGAAATTGCGCAATGCAGGATTCGGAGATGACGAAGTTTTTCGCCTGGGCGCGGAAACTGTAACAGGCGGCCAATTTCGCGAGCATGGCCCCAATAGAGAGCGCAGCGCAATTTTTCTGCAAACCACGCGCACAGGCCCTAATCCTCTCGTGGTTGTGGTGCTCGCTATCCTGTTTGGGGTGATATTAGGCGCGGTAATGTTCAGCATCGCGGATTTTGAGGTCAAGACGATCCCATTATTATGGGGAACCCTGGCCGGTGTGGTGGTCGGCATCATCATCGGCGCGATGATCGGATCGCGCCAGCGCGGAAGAGTGAGGGGTGTCATCGGACAGGATTTATCGCGTGTCAATACCCCTGTCAGAAAACCTGAGCAGGGAACTCGTACAGTCGTTGCCGTGCGCCTGCCGGATCCGGAAAATATCAGTCGCAAATCAAAGGCGCGAGCAATTTTGCTGAATAATGGGGGGAAAATCGATAGAAGCGTCGGAGGATAAGCCTTGAGGAACAAACCTGTCCCTGTAGGACGGGAGTATTGCCCGCCCTGGTCGTCAATATTCATCAAGGGGATCGACCAGTTGCCCGCCACTGACGCGACTGGTCAACCGTGCCGCTCATCTCCCCAAAAAGCTAGTAATATTTGTAACTCTTGATTACAATAGAGATAGTATTTGCTAAAGCGTGCCTCAACAAGTTACCGGAGATAATGTAGAATGGCTCATACAGCAGTATTATTCCCGCGGCTCCAGACTGAGACGGAGGAATTGATTCGCCGGCGTGCCAAAATCCTACCCCCGTATAAAGTGGTTCTTTTCAACGATGACTATAATGAAATGAATTATGTCGTAGCCGTTCTCTTGCATACTATTAGTAATCTCTCGCAACGCGAGGCGGAGCGCATTATGTTGACCGCACATTTTACAGGGAGTGCTGTTGTGGTGGTCTGTCCTAAAGAAACCGCTGAATACTACCAGGAGCGTTTACTGAGTTATGGGCTTACAGCCACTATTGAACCTGATGAATAGCTTGGTTTGTCTCCGGCAGCAAACACGGCAATATTTGTATAATTCGACTATTGACGATGACCTCGTTAGAGGGTAGAATCGATACTAGCCTGAAGGAACCCATTGAAGATCAATCCTTAAATAGGATGCTGCAAGTCAAAAATGATGCTGTTTTATCATGTTCCTGCAGGAGGAGACAAACAATGGTTCACCTGTGGCGTAGAGCCAAAGACGAGACGGAAACGAGCAAGGCCGCTCCAGGGGTAGGGGCCACCGGCGATATCGCGGTTGTCGTAGATGGTAAGAAGTTAGATATAGAACTGGTCCGTTTGGCCTGTTTGATGGCGAAAAGGGCCAGGCGCAAGGTTCACCTTGTACACGTCATTGAAGTCCCACGCACCTTGCCGCTTAAAGCCACTTTGACTGAGGAATCCGAGCACGCCGATAAACTGCTCAGCGAGGCGTTATCGGTCGCCGAAGAATCGGGCTGTGATGCAGTAGCTGAGGTAGTGCAGGCGCGGGATGCCGGTCCTGCTATCGTTGATGAGGCAAAAGATCACTCCTGCGCCTTGATTATGCTAGGCGCTGTTCGTAATACTAAAGGGCGTACGACACAAAACGAGCTTGGCAAGACTATCCCTTTTGTGCTTGCCAACGCGCCGTGCAGAGTATGGGTTGTCCAGGACCCGATACAATCATAAAGGCATCATAGATCCTCTCACGATTGAATCTTGTTAGCCGAAGACAACAGCGTAGAGATCAGCGATCTCGATCTCCGCATCATAGATCCTCTCACGATTGAATCTTGTTAGCCCCCGGCCTGAAAATACTGGCTGATGGGGCCACTTGAGTTTGTTTCCCTCGCCATCTCTTATGGTATAATCATACATATCAAACTGATGCAAGTTGTTTCCCGTATGATTATCCTTGACATTGGCCTGATTGATTGGGAGGGATCGATACGATGTCTACAAATGCGAACTCAAATTCTGCGGGACCTCCGGCGCGCAGCCACAAGGATTACTATACCGCGCTCTACCAGGCTGCGCTGGCTTTCTCATCCAGCCTTGAACTGGAAAACGTGTTGCAGAGTGTCGTCAAGAGCATTACCGAAGCAATGCAGGTCAAGGCATGCGGAATTCGCTTGCTCGATCCGCGTACCGGTCAGCTGAAATTAAGCGCCGTCTACGGCTTGAGCAGCGGCTATCTTGCGAAAGGGCCGGTCGATGTTGATCACAGTGCGATTGATACCGAGGCGCTTTGCGGTTCTCCTGTCATCATTCAAGACGTCAGGAGTGATTCCCGTTTTCAGTATCGAGAGGCCGCCGAGCGCGAAGGGATCGTTTCGGTGTTATGCGTGCCCATGGAGGTGCGCGGCGAAGCGATTGGAGTTATGCGTGTCTACACAGGAGAACCGGCTACCTTTCATGAAGATGATATCCAGTTCCTCTCGGTGCTTGCCAGTCTCGCCGCGCTCGCTATCGAAAATGCCAACCTCTATGAGAGCCTCAAACGCTCCTATGATGGCGTGATGGATGTGTTGTGGGGAAGCAGCCTGCAATATTCCGAACAGCAGTTGATGTGAGAGAAGAGCTTTCGTTTGCTCACCTGACCACAGTATTTGTTAAATAGGGCGATGAAAAGGATGTATACTCTCCCTTGTGTTTTCCTGGAGCCGGAAACAGCCTGGCCGAGAGAGGCTTGTTCAGGCGCAGTGCCAGTGTAGCCACGTCCAGTAAAAGGTGCGCGATGCTTTCTACTGGTATGTCTCCTGCGAGAGGCACTGTATCCAGGCCTGTGCCGCAAATAGCAGAGTAGAGCAGCAGTTGATGTGTAGTAACAAGTCCTTCTTCCCATCGTCGCCCTAAGATGGCATCTTCCAGTACAGGCAGCATTAGCCCGCAGTAACCGCAGGTAGGTAACGCTGTGCTTTTCAAGGCTGATGTGACGGCGGCGCTGAGCGCTACCGTTCCTGTGCTGCCAACCGCCCCGTAACCGGCCAGTTCCAGCGCGGAAACAATACTGTCCTCTCCCATTGGCGCGGGCGAAAGATCGATGCCTCCAAAAACGAGTCCATGTTCGCGGGCGAGCGCCTGCGCCATCTCCACAGCCGGTGTGGCCCGTTCAATGAGCATATCCCTGATCGATTCAGTAGCATATATGAGAGGTAAAGGCCCAGCTTCTCCTTGTCTCCGTGCATGCAACGCTTCAGCGATGATGCCGGCTCCCTGCAAGCCAATCGATAAACTGCCCGTGCCGCTGTGATAAGCGGCGGGGAAGAATGGACAGCCGGGTGGAACACAAGCAAGCATCGCGAAGCGAAAATTGCCGAAACCCTCCTCTGTCTCGCTTGCCAGTCGTGCCATGATCCGCGCAGCCGTTAGAGCTGCAGGAGCGCGCAATCCATCCTCAATCGTCGCGAGTTGTACTGTTGCATTCAGTACGCTTGTTGAGGCAAGTAGATCAGCAATCACCTCAATACGTTCCAGGGGAAAGTCAGAACGCACCGCCTGCGCCGTTCCAATTGAGCAGAAAGCAATCTGCTGCTCATCGAGCATGGCCTGGAGTTCCTGAGCGTATTTGAGGAGAGCCGCATTCGACCAGCCTGCCAGATCATCAAAAATCGGGCGAGTTGAGAGTCGTGTTGTCTGTACCTCGTAGCCTGCTTCCTGGAAGCGCGCGCCAGCCTGTTGCAGTATTTTCGCGGCCTGCTTGATCGTTGCCGCTGTAAGCGGATGAGCTTCTTCGATGCCGAGCGTGATGGTGCGAATCGGAGGGTTGGGCATGTATGACCTCTTTTCTTTCTATGAATCACTAAAAAAGATTATACACCCTATCGGACAATTTGTTGACGTTACAAACGCTTCTCTGTTATCATACAGCTTAGGATATGCAGATGCATGTAGATGTGCAGTACAGGCAAAGCAAGATAGCGGAGATGATAATGACAATGCCCCCTGACCCGTCCCAGAGTGAAAATACCTATGTGCTTGATGCTGAAAGCGCGACGGAGATGGCTCGCTTGATGCATCAAGATGCCCTTATGACGCAGGCAATGGGGGGCGTGTTCCCTGAGCGAGAAAACCTTGCAGGCATCCGTGCGATCCTGGATATCGGCTGTGGCCCCGGCGGCTGGGTCCTCGATGTGGTGCGTGAGTATCCTGAGGTCGAGGTGACGGGGATCGATATCAGCCAGACCATGGTTGAGTATGCGCGCGCTCATGCCATGGCACGCGGATTCAGCAATGCTACGTTCAGGATCATGAACGCTCTGAAGCCACTTGAATTTCCAGATAACTCCTTTGATCTCGTCAATGCTCGTACTATTACGGCTTTCATGTATCCGGCGGCCTGGCCCGCGCTTTTGAAAGAGGTGATGCGTATTTGCCGGCCTGGAGGGACAATCCGGCTAACTGAGGGAGAATTACCGCTCACAAATAGCCTGGCTTACGAAACATTGAATAACATGCTTTCACGGGCCATGTTCCTGGCCAAACGCACGTTCTCTCCCGATGGGCGGCATCTTGGCATTACGCCCGTCTTAGCCCATCTGCTACGTGACGCGGGCTTCCACAACATTCAGAAGAGGGTATACGTCAGTGAATATATTCCCGGAACAGATGTCTACGAAGGCCTTTACCAGGATGCGCAGATAGGATTTCCCCTGGTAGCGCCATTTTTGATACAACTGGGCGTCACTACTAAAGAAGAGTTTGAGCGCCTGCACCAGCTGTTATTGGCAGAGATGCTCTCGGACAATTTCTGCGCAGTCGCGTTCCCGGTGACCGTGTGGGGGCAGAAACCAGAATAACTACCTGACTTGACGAAAAATCGCTCCTCACGTACACTGCCAGCAATATCGCAAAAGAAGATCCCATTACTGGATGCAGGAGCGCAGGTATGATGGTTTTGTATGATGTGAAGACGGGTAAGCCGGCAACAGGTGCTCACAGCGAAGACTGTTTCTTATGTATACTCGATAGCCAATCCTGCGCAGTAAAAGAACTAGAGGGATATATTATTCACGCGCAAGAAGTCCGGTCTAAGGGCGAAGTGGTGCCTTTCGTCACCATTAACCTGGGGACCGAACTTGCCGCTCTCACGCTCACTCATTATTATCGCCGCCTGATTCAGGGCCTGGCTGATCTTGGACCTGATCTCCATAAGCGCAAACTCAGATTGCGCGTGTATCATCTTCCTCCTGCCATACGAACAACTGAAAACAAAGGCCGCCTCGTTCATCGTTATAGGGCAACAGATCATACCCTGGCAGTACTTGAGCCTGATACCGTTCTCAATATTACTGACCTGAGTCATGCCGAGTATTGTGCGCGCCAATATTTGTTGCAGCGGCTCATTGCCTCGCCGCCATCCACTGCCGCCATTCGTGGCAATCTCGTCCACTACAGCTTCAGGGAATTTCTTAAAGAGCGTACAAAGCGCGTTCCGGGTGGCTCTGCCAATGATGGCGAAACTCCCCTGGCAACACTGCAGCGCCATTTTGAACAGGCACTAGAAAGTAGTAGCATCGATCTGGCGTTTGCTAATGCATCACCTGATGAGATTCGTACCGATGTTGCTCCTCACCTTGAGAGCCTGGGCGCGTGGTTTCAGAAGCAGTACGGGACTCTCTGGGATATGCCTGATACGGAGAGTACCGGAGTGGATCGGCAGAGGAATGAAAATGGTGTGCGTGCTGAAACTTTCCTGTTGGCGCCTGAGATCGGACTGCGGGGAAGAGTGGATTTGTTATGGAAGCAAACGGGCCGCCAACGGCTGCTGGAACTGAAAACGGGCGGCGCGAAAGGAGAACTACCCAACCCATCCCATCGGTGGCAGGTACAGGGATATCACGCGCTCCTGGCTGTACGGCGGGACCCTAGAATGAAGAAAGCATTTGCTGCGCTGCTCTACAGTGGAACGCCGGGTGAAGCACAGGATTTTCAGATACTGTTTACCGCCAGGCAGTTTCAAAAAGTTATAGAGCATCGCAACAAACTTGTACTTAGCCACGTTACCGGTAAGGCGCCGGCCCCCCCAGGGCCTTCTCGCTGCACAAAGTGTGCTATGCTCGCGCAATGTATCCAGGTTTCAAGTTTGCTCGATTGGCAGCCACCTGAACCTGAAACACGGGTTAATAGCAATGCCATAAGCTCATCAGCCATAGCCTCTGTAGCAAATAGTGATATCCTGGAAATGAATGGACTCCATCGTCCCGTTGTTCAGCCACAGGACCGCCATTTTTTCTCTAAATATTACGAGCTACTTCGTCTCGAAGAACGTGAAAGCGAAAAACAGCTGGCCTTACTGTGGAAAATGCCCGTGAAAGAGCGCATTGAACAGGGCGCGGCTATTGACAATATTTATCTGTTAGAGCAAGAGCCGACCGAACAGGGTGAATGGGAGCAAACGTTTGCGTGTAAGAATACCTCTGAACTGCGCGAAGGCGATGAGATCCTGCTCAGCGACGACAATCCTATCAGTGGTGAAGTCGTAACGGGTACAATTATTCGCATCAGTTCCGAGCAGGTGAGGGTATGGACGCGGGAGTTAATCGCTCATCCCCGGCTGATTGATCGCTATGATAACAGCATTGTTCATATTCGCACGCTTCAAAACTTGATGCGCTGGCTGCAGACCGGTAAACACCTGCGCGAGCTTGTGGCAGCAAGTGCGAGGCCGCATTTCGATACAATAGCAGTTACTCCGCGAACGGATTTCAATGCGCAGCAAAATCTGGCAGTCGAGCGTGCTTTGCAGATGCGCGATTACCTGCTTATTCATGGGCCTCCTGGTACCGGCAAAACCAGCGTGGTTGCTGAGATTGTGAAGCGATTGTGCCGGCAGGGACAGCGTGTAATGCTGGCCGCTTTTACCAACCAGGCCGTTGATAACGTGCTCAGGCGACTCGATGCTGAAGGCTTCCACGACTATGTGCGCCTGGGCCATGAGCGCAGCACGGATGAGGCCGTGAAAGGCCATTTGCTCCAAAGACTGGTCGAAGAGGATGTGAGATGTAGTGGCGCCCCTGGTGATCGCCAGGTCTCCCACCTGCAGGCGCTGCGGCAGATTTTGCGCAAAGCTTCGGTGGTTGCATCAACGACGGCGACATGGTCATCGGATAAACATGACCTCTCGACTGTTGCTGAGGGAGAAACTAACCGTGAAGAATCACTATTACAATTTGATGTCGCGATCATCGACGAGGCCGGACAACTCACGGTTCCCGCAATTTTAGGCGCATTGCGTTTTGCGAAACGCTTCGTACTCGTAGGTGATGAAAAGCAGTTGCCCCCTCTGGTGTTGAGCAAAGAGGCACAAGAGAAAGGTCTTTCTGAATCGCTGTTCGAGCAACTGAAAAGACTCGATGATGACTATCTCAATAATCATCCTGAAGCGACGAGCGCTTGTGTACCTTTAACAGTGCAGTACCGTATGAACAGGTGGATATCGCATTTTGCCTCATACATATTTTATGGCGGGAAATTGATCCCACATGATTCGGTTGCGCATGCTGTGCTGCGGCTCGTTGAGCCAGCGGTTAAATTTAACGAAGAACCCCCGTCTATTCTGCACGCCATTGATCCCGCAAATCCAATGGTTTTTCTGGATGTGCGAGGCGGACAGGAAGGCATAAAGATGAGCAATAGCGAAGCATGCGCGGTTCGTGAAGTGGTCGCCGGGCTGCTGGTGCGTGGAATAGCGCCGGAGGATATTGGAATTATCGCGCCTTTCCGGGCGCAGGTTGCAAATCTGCGTCGTCACCTGTTGGATGACGACCTGCCGCAATGGCCGTCATCGGTAAAGAATGTAGGCATTCATGGGATAAGCATAGATACGGTGGACCGTTTTCAAGGGGGTGAGCGGCAGGTCATCATCATCTCGTTCGCGACGACTACAGCCCCGGAGATCGGGAGCCAGCTGCGCGAGCATTTGACGAACCCTCATCGTCTAAACGTCGCATTAACGCGCGCACAAAAAAAACTGATCCTGGTTGGAAGCGCTCCTGCACTGGAGCAACTGCCCGTCTTTGCTTCCCTTTTAACCTATTGCCGGGAGTTACAGGCTGTAATTACGCACGTACCTCTCAAGAGCCGCTAACCAGCGCCAGCCGGCGGTGCAGAGGTGCCCAGACATCGAGATTTTCGGGGACATCGAGCAGGGAATAGCAGTGGCGCTCAAGCGAGGTTTGTACTCCAGTATGCACATGCGAGCCTTTCAGAATCATTTCAACAGCATGTTCCAGGTTCATGGAGATACGGAACGGGCTTTCGGCTTCCTGGTGGTGAGCGCGAAATTGCTCTAAGCCAAGACCGGAGAGAACGAGGATGGTATGCACACCAGCGGCGAACCCGGCTTGAATATCAGTGATGCTATCGCCGATAAAAACTGCACCGGTCATCTCCAGCCGAAGTTCATCACGGGCCTTCAGCAACATTCCTGGACGGGGTTTACGGCAATCGCAATTCGCTTCCTTCGCATGTGGGCAGTAGTATACCTTCTCTACTACACCGCCCATTTCGGCGATTTCAGCAATCATCTTGTTGTGAATATACTCAACCATTGCCATCGAGATGATGCCTTTTGCTACACAGGCCTGATTTGTGCAGACGACAACCCGATGGCCGGCACGGGTGAGTTTTGCAATAGCCTCGCGCGATCCCGGTAAAAACTGGAATTCATTCCAGCTTTTGACGTAATCTGCGCGGTTTGCGTTGATGACTCCATCCCGATCGATAAAAACAGTAGACACACTATGTCTCCAATCAAAGTTACCAGGGATCAGGCCTGTGTTCTTAACAGAATTATAAGTCAGCTTATAGAGGAACGCTAGCCTCTTGTTTTTTTGTTCCCTGGCTACGCGATGTGTTATTTTTCCCCACTTCACATATATATTCCTTTATCGTTAATGTTCGATTGAGAGAGAACTGTGATAGAGGTTGAGATTCAGTTATTCAAGCGAAGAGTTCTCAACCATAAGAACAGCGAGAGATGTGATGGAACGATTTGAGGAGTTTCACGCGGCGACAGGGTCTGGGGATCAACTGTTCTGAATGGGTCATGTATGCTTGTAAACTAGTTGCAAGTCCCACCACTATATCGTATGCTTTCTTGTAGCGCGGCTATGCAGGTAAACGCATGGAGGAGATAGGTATGCAGGAGAACAGTATCCTTGTTGTGGGTAGCCTGAACATGGACCAGGTTGTGCATGTGCCACATATTCCCCGGCTGGGTGAGACGCTATTAGGGGCGGGTTCGCTGCGGCTTATTCCGGGGGGGAAAGGAGCCAACCAGGCGGTAGCAATGGCACGATTGCACGCGCCTGTGTCCATGGCAGGTCGCGTAGGCAACGACCCCTTTGGGGCGCAGCTGATGAGCTCATTGCAAGCAAATGGGGTCGTTGCCGAACTGATCGTTGTCGATGAGCTGGAAATGACCGGCACTGCATTTATTTTTCTCACACCCGATGGCGATAATGCTATTGTGGTAGCTTCCGGCGCCAATATGCAGGTTGGACGGGATCAGGAGCAGATGAGGCGCATTTCCGAGGCGCTTGTGTCCGCCCGGGCGCTGGTGCTGCAACTGGAGATTCCGCTGGAGACCGTTAAGACGCTAATCGTCGCTGGGCATAACCGGAACGTGCCGGTAGTGCTGAATCTGGCTCCTGCCCGGTCGCTGCCGTGGGAGATACTAGAGCAGGTGGATATATTGATCGTCAATGAGAGTGAAGCCAGCCTGCTCAGTGGTCAACGTGTGGAGAGCCGCGAAGATGCCTACATTGTAGCAACCGTACTACGTGAACACGGCATATCCACGGTCGTTATCACCCTGGGCGCGCAGGGGGCTTTACTGGCTCATAACGATGGCATGGGAGGCACAAATATAGTCTATCAAGACGCTCCAAAAGTGCAGGTCGTCGATACCACTGCCGCGGGCGACTGCTTTGCCGCTGCATTGACGGTGGCCTTGACAGAGGGCCAGACGCCGCAGGATGCCCTGCGCTTCGCAGTCTATGCTGGCTCCTTGAAGGTGACGAAATTCGGCGCCCAGACAGGCTTGCCAGGGAGAGCAGAGGTGGAGGCGATGCTGCGGGCTTCGTAGCCAACAACTCCTCATAGCCATCTCTGCTCTCCTCTATTACAATAAGAAATGAAGAGGTGAATGGATGAGCGCCTATCCGCGCTCCTATCTGGCCGTCCTTCCTGAATTGATGGCTGAAATCAAAGCCGGCACGGACCGTGTGCGTGAGCTGGAAGAAAAAATAGCGATCTTCTTAAGTCAGGGCGCGCAGGTGTCCTAAATAGGTAAGTTTTTGGGAACGGAGTTGTGCAAATGCAAGTAGGAGTTGGACTGCCGACCGGCGTTCCTGGCACACATGGGCAGCTTGTTATAGAATGGGCGCAGCGGGCCGATGAAGGCCCGTTCTCCAGCCTGGGCGTTATCGACCGTCTCGCTTATGATAGCTATGAACCTTTGATTGCCCTGGCCGTCGCCGCCGGTGTTACCCGCAGAGTGAAACTTGCTACCACCATCGTCATCGGTCTTCTGCATAACACCGCTATGCTTGCCAAAATGTCCGCCACGCTTGATACCATTTCCAATGGGCGTTTAGTGCTGGGGCTGGCCGCCGGCGCCCGCGAAGAAGATTATATTGCCGCCGGTGTCGACTACCGCGCGCGCGGAAAGCGGCTCTCGGAGCAACTTGCGGCCCTGCGTTCCTTGTGGGAAGATGACCGGCTTCGCCCGGCGGCGGCGCGTCCCCATGGCCCGCCAATACTCGTTGGTGGATTGAGCGACTCAGGGTTTGCTCGTATGGCTCGCTATACCGATGGCTATGTGCATGGTGGAGGACCGCCAAGAGCATTTGCGCGCGCCGCCGATAAGGTGTTCGCGGCCTGGAGCGATGCTGGACGACCAGGCAGGCCCCAGTTGTGGGCGCAGGGCTATTTCGCGCTCGGCGACGACGAAGTTATTGAAAAGGGCCGGCGCTACATGCGCGACTATTACGCCTTCACCGGGCCATTTGCCGAGAGAATTGCCGCCGGTCTGCTCACCACTCCCCAGGCCATCGCGCAATTTATCCGTGGCTATGAGGATGCCGGTTGTGATGAGCTGGTGCTATTTCCCACCGTATCCGATCTTGCCCAGCTTGACAGGCTGGCCGGAGTGCTGCATGGACTGGGAAGGAGACTCTCGTGAAGATTGTAATCATCGGCGCGGGCCCTGCGGGACTCTACGCGGGGCTGCTCATAAAAAAAGCTCATCCGTCCTATGATATTTCTATTATCGAGCGTAATCCTGCCGAGGTCACCTACGGCTGGGGCGTCGTCTTCTCTGACCGCACCCTGGCGTCGTTCCAGCGCGCCGATTATAAGACCTATGAGCAGATTCGCGACCATTTTGTGATCTGGAACGATATCGATACCCGTTATCGCGGTGAAACAATCCGTTGCGGCGGTCATGTGATTGCCAGCATCTCGCGCAAACTGCTGCTGAACATCCTGCAAAGGCGCTGTGCCGAACTCGGCATCAGCCTCACCTTTGGCCGCGAGATTTTCGGCCTCTCCGAACTTGGCGCCTACGACCTGCTGATTGCCGCCGATGGCATTAACAGTATCGTGCGCAAAGCATACGAATCTATCTTCAAGCCGAGCATCGAGTTGGGCAAGGCCAGGTATATCTGGCTCGGAGCAAACAAAGTTCTTGATGCTTTCACCTTTATCTTTCGCGAGAACGAACATGGGCTGTTTCAGGTGCATGCCTACCCTTTCAGCGGCACTACCAGCACTTTCATCGTTGAGTGTGACGAGGCAACCTGGTTGAGCGCGGGACTTGACCAGGCAGATGAGGCGCAGAGTCTTGCCTTTTGCCAGCGATTACTCGCCCGTGACCTGAATGGGGCGCAACTGCTCTCAAATAACTCGAAGTGGATTAACTTTGCCACGCTCAAAACACAGCACTGGCACCACCAGAACATTGTGCTGCTGGGGGATGCCGCGCACACTGCTCATTTCTCGATCGGTTCAGGGACAAAACTGGCCATGGAAGATGCCATCGCGCTGGCGGGCGCACTGGAAGAACACTCCGATCTGGAAACTGCCCTTAATGAATATGAGTTGGAGCGCAAACCGGTCGTCGAAACCTTTCAACGCGCGGCCCAGGAAAGCCAGACTTACTTCGAGACGCTCAAACGTTACCTGGGCCTGGAGCCGATGCAATTTACGTTCCAGCTATTGACGCGCAGCGGCAGGATCACCTATGATGACCTGCGCCTGCGCGATATTCATTTCGTCGAAGCAGTTGATCGCTGGTTCATGTACAGGGCGAGTACGAGTATCGAGACAAAAGGTCCGTATTATGATTATCAGCCCATGGTTGTTCCACCTACTGTTGCGCAGGGAAATATTGCTCCACCGCCAGCATTCGCACCGGTACAATTGCGTGATTTAATCATACCGAATCGTCTCGTCTTTGCGCATGCCACTCATAAAGCTTCGGCTTACTACCCTCTAGAAGATGGCATGCTGAGTGAGGACTACGCGAACCAGCTAGGGAGCCTGGCGCTTGCTGGTGCGGGCCTGGTAATAACTGATTTCGTAGCTGTCTCTGCCGGAGGACGTATTACGCCGGATTGCCCTGGAATGTATGACGCTTCTCACGAATCGGCCTGGCACTGGATGATTTGTTTCTTTCATGGGAACACATTTGCAAAACTAGCTCTCCAACTGAACCATGCTGGACGACGTGGCTCAACTCGCTCGCGAGCCGAAGGGCTGGATAGACCCTTGCGCGACGGCAACTGGCCACTCCTCTCGGCTTCATCCCTGCCATACACGCCTCAAAGCCAGGTTCCTGAAGCAATGGATCGTGATGATATGGAACAGGTACGCGATGATTTCGTACGCGCCGCGCAAATGGCTGGTGAAGCCGGTATCGACATGTTACAACTCTGCATGGGCCATGGGTATTTGTTGGCCAGCTTCCTCTCGCCGCTCACAAATAAGCGTACCGATGAGTACGGCGGAGACCTGCAACATCGCATGCGCTATCCTCTAGAAGTGTTCGATGCTGTCCGCGCGGTCTGGCCACAAGGCAAGCCCATCTCGGTTGCCCTATCTATCACAGATGGAGTGAAAGGCGGTTTCATGATAGAGGATGCCATTATTGTGGCGAAAACGCTCAAGGAGCGTGGTTGTGATATCATCCAGGTACTCGCGGGCCAGACCACGATGGACGGCGAACCCGCTTATGGTCGTGGTTTCCTGACTGCCTTAAGCGACCGCGTGCGTAATGAAGCAGGCATTCCTACAATGGTAGCAGGCTATCTTACCAGCAGCAACGAGGTCAATACAATACTAGCCGCCGGTCGTGCCGACCTCTGTCTTATCGACTCGCCGTACCTGAATGACACAGCCTGGATTACCCCCACAAATATCGATTTGAAGCACTATCTTCTTTCGTTAATTGAAGCTGGGCAGCTAGAGAGGCAGGTAGAGGAACATGGCTGGTGAAAACAATCTCGTGCTTACGGGAAAACGGGCCGTAGTAACCGGCGCAGGGCGAGGCATCGGTCGCAGCATCGCTCTTGCTCTCGCCGCAGCAGGCGCGGATGTAGCCGTCACCGCGCGCACGACTGCTGATCTCGAATCAGTGGTCGAGCAAATTTCGGCGCTGGGTCGTAAAAGCCTATCGACTCCCTGTGACGTAACTGATTCCCAGCAGGTGCAGTCAATGGCCCGGGCTTTTCTTGAAGGACTCGGTGGCATAGATATTCTGGTCAATAACGCCGGTAATGCGGGCAGCCACAAGTTCCTGAATCATCCCGATGAACTCTGGCATCGTATGCTCGCCATCAACCTGACCAGCGTCTACTATGTTACCAAAGCCTTTGTGCCTGCTCTCATAGATCAGCGCGCTGGCCGCATCATCAACATCGCCTCGATAGCCTCACGCGTGGGTGGCAGCTATATCGTGGCCTATACCGCCGCCAAACATGGCGTACTTGGCCTGACGCGCGCCCTGGCCACTGAATTGCTGCCCTACAACATCACGGTGAACGCTATCTGCCCCGGCTATGTAGACACACCCATGACCGACGCGAGCGTTGCCAATATTTCGAACCGCACCGGCATGCCGGAGGAGAAGGCGCGCGAAGTCCTGGCAAAAACCAGCCCCCAGAATCGCCTGATAGGGCCGGAGGAGGTAGCGGCAATCGCTCTCTTCCTGGCGCAGGATGTGACAAAAGGCATTACCGGGCAGGCGTTCAATATCGATGGCGGCGGCGTAATGTCGTGAGTATATTGGTGAAAGCTCTGTCCCTAACACTTTTTTTTCGTGCGAGTGAGTGGTGGTAGACTCGTAGAGGGCGACCACAAGGGTCCCCACCCGGCATCCCAGCCACCCCCGCCCTTACAATAACCACGCGCCTTGGCGTGGCGATCGCGTGGTTATTGTAAGGGCGGAGAGGAGCGGCGGTAGGGTGGAGATCACGTGCTGGATGCATCCGCACGCTACAGTGGTCGCCCTCCAGGGGTCGGCACTGCTTGCCCTCATCGAAAAAGTGTCAGGGACAGAGATTGGTGAAAGAGGTGTAGCATGTCCTATGATTTTCTCTATGAAGTAAACGACGGCGTAGCAACCCTGACCTTGAACCGTCCCGAAGTGATGAACGCGCTCACTTTTGAGATATATGCCCAGCTTCGTGACCTGTTTGAGGCGCTGCGTTACGACAATGGCGTGCGGGCCGTGGTGCTGACCGGCGCGGGAGATAATTTTTGCTCCGGTGGTGATGTGCATGCAATCATCGGCGAGATATTGAAGCGCGACATGAAAGGCCACCTGGAATTTACGCGCATGACCGGAGCCGTCGTCCATAACATGCGGCAGCTGGATAAGCCGATCATCGCGGCCCTCAACGGCATGACCGCGGGAGCGGGAGCCGTACTCGCGCTTGCATCTGACCTGCGCATCGCCTCTGAGAGAGCGCGTTTTGCCTTCCTCTTCACGAAAGTCGGACTGACCGGGGCCGATATGGGGGCAGGCTATCTGCTGCCGCGTGTGGTGGGAAGCGGACGTGCCTTCGAATTGCTGCTGCTGGGTGATACCATCGATGTCGCAACCGCCGAACGCTATGGGCTTGTCAATTGTGTCGTCCCACATGACGAACTGCTGCTCAAAGCGCGTGAATGGGCCAAGCGGCTGGCCGGCGGCCCGGCGTTAGCTATTTCAATGACCAAGCGTATGATTAATTCCGAACTGGATATGGATTTCGTCTCCGCCATCGAAGCCGAGGCGCAAGCGCAGGCTCTGATGCTCATGGGAGACGATCACCGCGAATTTTACGAAAGGTTCAAGGCGAGGCAGCAAGGAAGGCCTTAGCCGTAAATGATATCGGTGAAAATCTGGCCTATCTCGAACTGGAACCCTGGAAGATAGGGCGACCGCAATATGTTGTCTTCATAGAGGGTACTATGCAATTGGAGTATCTCTCCCTCTCGTCGATAGAGTTCAAGATAACGCTCCTGCCAGCTTATGACCCAGTATTCCAGAACACCCCGGCGTGAGTAGAGTTTAAGTTTTGCTTCACGGTCTCTGGATATATTTGTAGGACCTGGAGAGAGTACTTCGACTACCAGTTCGGGCGCAAAATGCAGTTTCCCATCAGGTTGGAGAGCCATGGCCAGTCGTTCTCGACTGATCCATACTACATCTGGTACTACATCGTCGTCGTCAGCAAAGATTACCCCCGGTGTAAAGATTGCCTTCCCTGCCTTTGTCTGACGACTCCAATTCTGTAACAACTCATATACCTCACCACAAACATACTGGTGGTACAAATGTGGCTGTCTCGACACGTACAATTCTCCATCTACAATTTCATACCGCTTGCCTTCATCTGCCAATTTTTCTAAGTCTTGTGATGTCCAGCGCAAACTTTTCATGGTTCTTCCTGGTTGTCTTTCTCTGATCCGTTACTCTCCTGTTTCTTACTTCTACAAGAGATTATACACTATCGCTCCTGGTTTGGGGAGAGTACATATGCTATGTGCATTTCACTTGTTGGTTCCTGTAGCGTAAAAGCCTGTGTGTGGTAGCATGAGTCTCTATTAAGACGAATCACCCGCCGGCACCACTGCCAGGATACCCACACTAGAGGATGAGGACGGATCAGGAGCCTGCACGCTCAGATTGCCAGTAACCTTCCCATCGGAGAGGCGCAATACCTGTATCTGGTCACCGTAGTAGTTAGCATAAAGAACATTCGTGCCGGCAACGATCTGAGGCGCGGAAGAAAACTCAATTGAAGCACGCGGGAGAGCCGAATCTGTCCAACGTACATGACCATTATTTGCATCAAGGGCGATGATAGATGCATTGCTTTTGCCGTCCTCTCCTGAAACGGTAATTGATACGATTCCGTTCTGCACCGTCAGTGACCAGACGCCTGCTGAAGCAGGATAGTGCCACAGTTGTGTTCCATCGACCGCTCGCACGGCGTATACGCTGCCGCTTGCAGCATAAGTAGTGTTGTCCTGTGCTGTCTGGAATTGGACCGTATCGCTATAAACAACGCCGTTGAGTTCAGAAAGGCCATAAACCTCTCCATCAAGTGGAACACTCCATCTTACTGCCCCATTTGTCGCGTCAAAACCATAGAGGTGACGATGGCCGGGCGGAGCTACGGCAGATGCAGTAATGCAGAGGATGCCGTTTACGACCAGTCCACTTAGGTAATCTGGCTGTTCGCCGTCCGTTGAAATCCTCTTTTGCCAGAGAACGGCGCCACTTTTCGTATTGATGGCATAGAGCGTTGTCACTGCCGCACCGATCCTGCCGGTATATGTTGTTCCGTAGAGTACTTCATTGGTCGCAGCTTCCAGAGTAAGCCCGGCGGCGGCATCTACAAGATGATCCCGTGTCGCAATGCCCGTTTCGTTATAACGGTGTTGCCAGCGAGTCGTTCCCGTCAGAGCATCAAGGGCTGTAACAATGCTATAACCTTTCGCATTCTCTGCCTCTGAAAGATAGACAGTTCCATCAGCAAGCAGGGGATTTCCTAAAAGATTGAGGTTTGCGGTCGCATAATCAACCTTGAACCGCCAGCGCAATGTCCCATTAGCTGTATTGATGGCGTAAAAGTAGTAGCCATCATTGCCGGTGCCGAGCATGTACAGGACATTCCCTATCACCTGTCCGTTCGAAGCAATAGGGTCGGTACCATTCTGGATAGGCATTACAAAGCTCCAGAGCTGTTTATGTGTTGCGACATCGTAGCGATAAATCGTGTTATTCACCTCTAGATAAAGCGAATCTGAACGAACAAGCGGCTGCTTTGTAGCCGTTGGATGTCCCGTAGCCGGCTTCTGTCCCTGATGGGCTTGCTGTAGCACAACAAGCAAACTTCCGACCAGCAGAATAGCAAAGACAACTGCAGCAATCGTACTGAGACGCCATACAGGTACATTTCGGGCCTCTGAACCTTTAAAAGCCTGTCTCATACGGTTACTCCTATCATTTTGTGCCGTATTTTGCTGGCGTACCCCTGGAGATGTTGTATTCAGGGATGCGCGATGTTGCGCAAGGCGGTTCCAGACACGTTCTAATGGTTCGCGAGCATCATTGCCTACAGTGTAATGGTTCTGTAGAGCGTGGACAACCTGTACGTCAAGAGGATCAGAATGCCGAATGCTCTGCTGGCCTGCCTGGAAAGCATCGATCTGTTCGTCTACTGTATCTGCATGAAAATGTTCGCGTTCATAATTTGCCATATGAATCCTCCTCTGACCTTATTGTCCGTAAATGCCGCGCAGCGTATTCAGCGCGCGTGAAAGCATGGTGCGAATTGCGCCTTCGTTTTTATTGAGAATGGTAGCGATCTCAGCACAGCGCAAACCGGCTATGAAGCGCAGCTCTAACACTTCCTGTTGCGACACCGGCAATTGTTTCAGATAGGCATGAAGATGTTCGCACTCTTCGTGTCGTAATGCAAGTTCGTCGGGGGTCGCTTCGTCGTCGATGCTTTCGGCCACGTGATCGAGTGGGATCATATTCCAACGGGAACTCCTTCTATGGTAATCGATGACTTTGTTGCGAGCAACCATCCAGAGCCATGCTCTTCGTTCGTCTTCAGGCATTGTCACGAGTTTTTGCTCATGCTCCATTGCTATCAAGAAAACTTCAAAGAGCAGGTCTTCAGCATCGTTCGCTGTTCGCACATGCCGGCATAAGTAGGCATACATTTTTGATGCGCATTGCCGGTAGCATTCCGCGATTACTGAGCCATCCCCCGCGGGAATATCTGCCCGGTCATTTTTCCTACCCCGATGGGATGAGTGCATTGTTCAACCCTCACATCTTTTTGTAGAGATATCTCGTACATAGCAACGTCCAACGTGCAGAAATGTTACATTGTTCTGGCCCAACAACTCGTGCTATACTGTCACTATGCTGGATTGTTCTGTGGGGCGCACCCTTGTGGTCGCCCGCTGAGGTGATGCAGATGCAAAAAACGATCATCAATCCTCCCGGGCTGGCCCGGCCACGAGGCTTCAGCCATGGTATACTCGTCACAGGTGGACAGCTTCTCTTCCTTGCCGGTCAGACCGGTAGTGACGCGGAAGGCAATATCGTGGCAGGAGACCTGGTGGGGCAGTACGAGCAGGTTTTGCGCAACCTGCAAACGGTGGTCGAAGCGGCGGGTGGCGCCATGCAAGATATTACCAAAATTACTATTTATGTACGCGACCGCGACGACTACCTCGCGCACCTCAAGTCCCTGGGTCAGGTTCATCGCTCATTCTTTGGCGACTATTACCCGGCCACTGCGTTATTCGAGATCTCCCGCTTTTTCCAGGATGAAGCCCTGATCGAGATAGAGGGCATGGCCGTCATAAACCCGGGCTTGACGAAATGATCAGGAGAGGCCCTGTTCCTACAGGCGACTTGCGCAATGATTGCCAAAACATTTGTTAAACCGCATAAATAGAGGGCGACTTGCATGGACTTTGAACTGACAGATGCACAAAAACGTGTCCAGGCCCGGGCGCGTCAATTTGCCGAACAAGAGGTGGCTCCCCTGGCGCGTGAGGGGGACGAGAAAGGGCAGTTCCCCTTGCAGCTTGTGCCGCGTATGGGTGAGCTTGGCTTTCTGGCGGGCCCAATTGATCCAGCATACGGCGGCTCCGGCATGGACTATGTGAGCTATGCCTTGCTGTGTGAGGAATTGGGACGGGTCGATTCCTCTGTGCGTGGTTTTCTGACCGTGCATACGAGCCTTGTTTCATTATGTATCCAGGAGTGGGGTACTGAAAGGCAGAAACGCTACTACCTGCCTCGCCTGGCAAGCGGTGAGTGGATAGGCTGTTACGCGCTGACCGAACCAAATGCTGGTTCCGATGTCGCCAGTATGGAGACGACCGCGCACGAAGAGGGCGATAGCTACGTCCTGAACGGCGAGAAAATCTGGATCACCAACGGCACCAGCGCCCAAATCGCCATCGTCTTTGCTAGCAGAGATCGTTTGGCGCGGCACAAGGGCATCTGCGCCTTCATCGTTGAGACAGATACTCCCGGTTTCCAGCGCGAGCCGATGCCGGGCAAAGAGTTGGGCCACCGCGCTTCAGAGCATGTCCATATCACCTTGAAAGAATGTCGCGTGCCAAAAAGTGCCTTGCTGGGCGCTCCCGGCGAGGGCTTCAAAGTTGCCATGTCGGCCCTGGATCGTGGACGCCTTGGTGTAGCCGCTGGAGCGGTGGGTGTAGCGCAGGCGTGTCTTGATGCCTGTATCGCATATGCCAGGGAGCGACGGCAGTTCGGCCAGCGCATCGCTGACTTCGAAATGATACAGGCGACTCTAGCCGATATGGTTGCCGACGTGGAAGCTTCCCGCCTGCTCGTCTACCAGGCCGCCTGGACGAAAGATCAGCATCTACCGGCGACGAAAGCTACATCCATTGCCAAGCTCTTCGCGACAGAAGCTGCCATGCGCGCAGCATCGCAGGCGGTCTTGTTGCACGGCAATCGCGGCTATTCCAATGAATATCCAGTCGAACGCTACTATCGCGATATCAAGGGTTTGCAAATCTACGAAGGAACCAGCCATATTCAACGCATCATCATCGCCCGCGAGCTGGTTGGACGTGACGGTTCACGCGGCGGGTAGGGGAATTGTGGTGCTAGTTGGAGGGAGACGAAGCTGAGAGTCGGAGGGCGACCACAAGGGTACGCCCTTACTATGAACGTATCTGGCCTCGTGGTCCTGGCAAGGGCGCACTCTTGTAGTTGCCTTTGGGTTTAAATCAGTGATATCTATTTTATCTCGAGGAGGAGAAACACATGGCCTATTCGGAATACTGGAATCCCAAGAATGAGACGATGCCCCGCGAGGAATTGCAGGCGCTGCAACTCGTCAAACTTCGCCGCATGTGCGATTGGGCGTATGCCAATTCACCGTTCCACCAGCGCAAGTTTGACGCGGCAGGCTTCCATCCCGAGCAACTCAAGACACTGGATGACCTGCGGCGCATCCCTTTCATGACGCGCGAAGAGTGGATGGAATCTATCTTCAACACTCCCATGTTCGGTGATATCACCACGACCGATCACAACCATGCCATTCGCTATCACCTCACTTCCGGCACCAGCGGGCGCACCCCCATTCGCGTGCTGGACGGCACCAGGGACTGGGATTGGATCGCCGAAATGTGGTGCTACGGCCTGTGGGGCTTCGGCGTGCGTCCTGAAGACAGTGTGTATTTCGCCTTTGGTTACGGCTCGTTCATCGGCTTCTGGGGCGCGCACTACTGCTGCGAGAAAATCGGCGCGCTGGTCATTCCAGGTGGCGCGCAAACCACCGAGGCTCGCGTTAAACAAATCGTCGAAATGGGCGTGACCACCGTTTGCTCCACGCCCACCTATGCCCTGACGATGTGGCAAAAGGCGCGCGAACTGGGCATTGACCTGGCGAAGGATAGCAAGGTTAACAAGCTGATCTGCTCCGGCGAACCTGCCGGCTCCATCCCGGCTGTCAAACGCCAGCTCGAAGAGGCCTGGGGCGCGAAATGCGGTGATACCGCTGGTATGACCGAACTCGGCACCATCATGATCTTCGAATGCTCGCACCAGCCGGGGGGCACGCACATCATTGAAGACAACTACATCGAAGAGGTACTCGACCCGGCGAACGGCGAGCCGGTAGGCTATGGCGAACTCGGCGAGCGCGTCGTGACCTCTTTTGGCCGTGGCTTCATTCCGGCCATTCGCTATCGCACCAAGGACATGGTCATGAAGGTTCCGGCCAGCACCTGCACCTGCGGGCGCACCTGGGATATTTACGATGGTGGCATTCGCGGGCGCTGGGACGACATGAAGCTTATTCGTGGTACCAACGTCTACCCACGCGCCGTTGAGTCGATAGTGCGCGAATATGCCGCCATCGACGAATTCCAGATTTACATCTGGCGCAAAGATACGCTCACAGACGAGATCACCATCAAAGTCGAGATCAAGCCTGGCTTCGAGTCACAATGGGAAACCATGCAGCGCGACCTGGCGAAAGACCTGGCCAACGCCCACGAGGGCCTGCGCTTCAACATCGAACGTGTCGACTACGGCGTCCTGCCACACTTCGAACTGAAGGCGAAACGCCTGGTGGATGCCCGTCCCGTCGCCCAATATAATCAGTAAGAGGAGCAAAAACGATGACTACAAGCACTACCGATCTCCTTGGCAAGCCGCTTACCGAACAGGAGCAAGAACTGCTCAACGTCTACAATGCATTGAAGAAACTGGCCGCGCAGGATGACCTTCCGCCCTGTGTGGCCCGCAATGTGCGCCAGGCTCTGGCCTCGATGTGGCAGGCCACCAATGACCTGGACTTGCAGTTTGAGCAGTTGTATGAATATGGCGTGTAGGATTTCTTAATGCAAGAGCAGGCCTGCTCTTGCATTAAACGTTTGGTGTGAAATAGAAAGGACTTGAAAGAAGGGTATCCTGTATCCTACAGTGAGCTTGTCTAACCAATCCACAAGGAAAAGGAGCTCGCTGATGGACCAAG
>Ga0209061_1000389_pt1 | contig 120281 bp, 103 predicted proteins | sample Coa_R1_10_FD_187157 | JGI IMG/M metagenome (GOLD analysis project Ga0209061, IMG submission 187157) | Surface soil microbial communities from Centralia Pennsylvania, which are recovering from an underground coalmine fire - Coalmine... | ecosystem: Environmental > Terrestrial > Soil >... | reverse complement strand
CTCACCCCAGGGCAGGTTCCCACGTGTTACTCACCCGTCCGCCACTCGCTTCTTGCAAAGCGCGTTCGACTTGCATGTGTTAGGCACGCCGCCAGCGTTGATCCTGAGCCAGGATCAAACTCGCCATATATTGCCTTGCTGCATCCTTTCACTGAAAGGATGCACTTGAATTGACAGAAACTGCTTCAGCAAACAGTTGCTGTTCTGTTTTCCACTCTTCAATTGTCAAGGTTCATCACAGACAGCATGTTCGATAAACATACCGCCAACCGGAAAATAAAGGTTGTGGCGTGTATCCCGAAGAAGGGATAGCGAAACGTGGGAAGGAGACATTCGCTGAAAAACCATGTCGAGGTTTGTCAATCAGAAGTTGCTTACCCGTCTTCCTCAACCACGTTTGTATTATCTCACACGCATTTCGTATTGTCAAGTACTTTGTTCATCACTTTCATCAATCTGGCATAGATCGGTGATATGCGTGCTTCGCCACTTATAACAGAGTGGCCAGAAACTGTATTCCAGGCTCACTCATTTTTTTCAGAGACCTTGTAACTTGCGTCACTCTGTATAACGCAAGGAGAGAATTTGTTATTCCAATCTGATTATCTCGTTTTGTGAGGCTTATAATCCGTTGATATGATTAGAACGCGCAAAGGAGAATTTTTATTCCACCCTTACCCCTACTCACATATTGATTTCATAACTCGTGAACGCTCAATATGACGTGAGGGGCAGAGATATTATTCGGAGTTCTCAATATAAGAGATGAGATTTATCACGTCCCGGAATCTCTTTCTTTTTTTCGTACCAGGTTGTATAGTGTGGTGAGTAGAAATTTGTCCGAATTGAAAGGCAGTTCGTATGGTTTTCTGTGGACATTGCGGTTATCAACTGGCACCTGGGAATACAATATGCCCTCGCTGCGGTACCCCTGTTGATCCAGATGTAGACATGACAATAGATAATCCGCCGGAACCAGACAATCCGACGGTTGCTTCCGGCCTGATACACGCGCCTACGCAGGTACAGCCTGGCGTTCAGCGCCCAGTTGCCGGCAGTTCAGGTAGCCAGTTCACGCCTGGGCAGCAGGAGCCGCTCATTCTAGGGCCTGATGGCAATACCTATAATCCTGATACTGGGCTGGCAAACGCGCCTACCAGCATGATGGGCTCTCCGACCTATGCTATGCCCAATCAGGCTTCTCCTGCTAATCCTAATGTTGGATCGTATCCCGGCTATGAACAGCAGAATATTGGTAATTATCCGCAGCCAATGGGTTCGTATCCAGGTTATATGCCGTTTGCCGGTGATAGCCATACATCGCAAGCCGACTACGAGGCGATGCGAGCGGAACTGGCAGCGCGTAACAGGACTGGACGCATTGTAGGGTTATTGCTCATCTTGCTGGGTCTCCTGCTTATCATTGGGGCGATGGTGTTATACGTGGTGGGGCGTAATGCGACTACCTCTGCCTGGCACATGCTTCCGCCTGCCAATATGCTGATAATCGGGCAGTTCTTGTAGTAGTCCCGCTCGTAACCTTTATCTAGCAGGCGGGACTACTATGCTATAATGGTGTTGAACTATCGAGGTTTTAGTGGCGATTAGGAAGGTCTCTATTTCCGAGACGCGCTACTTCCACGTGCTATTTGATAAGATGAATCTGGCGAGTAGCCCTCATCTCCTTATAGCTGCTCCAAGACGCAATATCCTCAAGGCCCGTTCTGTCGTATCCGTGGCCAGCGTGGCGGCCTCTTCCATCGCATATTCCAGCGTCATAGGGCCGGAGGGTAACACCGCGATGGCATCAACTCCTAACTTGTAGATTTGCTGATAGTTTTCACCTAGCCCCCCGGCAATCGCCAGTACGGGCAGCCCATAGCGTTTTGCCAACCCGGCAACAGCTCCCACAGTCTTGCCATAGGCAGTCTGGCTGTCGATTTGTCCCTCTGCCGTGATCACCAGGTCAGCTAAGCGCATGTGCTTCTCTAGTTGCACAGCCTCCATCACAATCTGTGCCCCGGGCCGCAATGTAGCATGGAGAAATGCTAGCAGGCCTGCACCCAATCCCCCGGCAGCGCCAGCACCGGGTACATCACGTACCGCCAGTCCAAGATCGCGCTTGATAGTCTGCGCGTAATGCTCCAGAGCCGCATCCATCTGCGCTACTATCTCAGGTGTGGCGCCCTTTTGTGGGCCATACACTGCCGAGGCCCCGTTAGGCCCACATAGTGGATTCGTGACATCGCAAGCTACATCGAACGTGCATGCTTGCAGCCGCACATCCATCATCTCCGTAGAAATGCGAGTCAGCGTGGCGAGTGCCGCTGCACCATGCGCGATCTCCTTTCCCTCTGCCGTTTGCAGCGAAGCGCCTAGCGCCTGGGCCATTCCAGCGCCGCCATCGTTGGTCGCGCTGCCCCCAATGCCAATGATGAAACGATTGCAACCATATTCTAATGCGGCCAGAATCAACTCGCCTACTCCGAAGGTCGTCGTGATGCGTGGATCGCGTCGTTCAGGAGGGACAAGCGGCAGTCCGGCGCAAGCAGCCATCTCAATTGCTGCCGTGCGTCCATCTCCCAGCAGGCCAAAGAACGCGTCCACCGGTTCGCCCAATGGTCCAGTCACCGTCTGTTCTACTATCATGCCTCTGGTAGCGTCCACCAGTGCCCGAACCGTCCCCTCGCCGCCATCCGCAACTGGAACAATATCGATTTCCGCCTCTGGATAGACTGCCGCGACACCTTTCGCGATAGCCTGACCTGCTCCGGCTGCCGTAAGGCTACCTTTAAGAGATTGAGGAGCGATGAGAATGCGCATCATAATACCTCCACCAGTTTGCCGTGTAGTAGCTGATAAATTATATCAGTTTATACGAGAAGTTGCCTTTTTGCCTGAGCCTTCACCAGTGGATTGACCAGCCGCGCCATTGGCGGGCAACTGGTCAACCCCCTGGAGGAACAGCGCCTGGCCCTGTCACGCGCCCTCGAGGAGAACAGGCGCCAGGCGCTTTATGCGTTTGCATCTCCAGAGCATCTGCACTATACTACTTTTGGAAAAAATCCTATTTGCTAGCACGGAGATCTACTATGTTAAATTTATCATGGCCCTGGAATCCGGGTACGCTCATATTGCTGCTTGTCCTCTGCCTGCTCTATGGCCTGGGGATACGGCTGGCGCGCAGGCGCGACGCGGAGCAAAAGCCCCTTAAGATCCGTCATACGCTCGCTTTTGCCACCGCTATAGTGGGCATTGCGCTGCTGATGCTTACGCCACTCGATACCATCGCGCGGACGCAATTGTTCGCTGCGCACATGTTTCAGGCCGTTGTGTTGATCACCGTCTGCAGCCCTATGTTGCTGTTTGCCTGCCCGCAATGGCTCCTGCAGCCGCTTGTTGAGCATCCCCTGGTGCGTCCTATTGTTCGCTTTCTCACACAACCGGTGATAGCCTCTGGTATCTTCAACCTCACATTTCTGCTATGGCACGCGCCTGGCCCGTTTCATTATGCGCTGCTGCATGCAACCGTCTATCATATTATGCTGCTGAGCATCCTGCTTACCTCACTACTCAACTGGTGGCCGCTGATCGGGCCGGTCAGAGAATTGCACAAGATGAGCTATCCTATGCAGATGCTCTATGCTTTCGTAGATGGGCAGCCAGTTGACATCTTTGCCTTCCTGCTGGTGTTCACAGGCACGCTCTTTTATCCATACTACACCGTCCCGGCGCAACTTGCCCAGTTCGGTGTCACATCGATTGCCGACCAGACAATTGGAGGCGCCTTCTTGCTGCTGCCAGGGCTTGTTGACCTCCTTGTAATGTCCCCACTCTTTTTCCGTTGGCTTGGGCAGATCGAGGAAAGAGCAAAAATTGCCGATGAGCAACGGCAGCGGGAAATCGAGGAAGAGGAGGCTCTACTGGAGATGGAGGGAATTGAGTCCTCAGAAGCCTAAACTCTACTACCACCTGCATTTCAGGTACAGGGCCGCTCTTAGACGCCGTTCGTATTCCCTGCGCGGAATCTCCGTTGCGCCCAACGTGGCCAGATGCGGGGTGAGAAACTGTGTATCGTGTAGCACATAGCCGCGGGATTTTAAGTGTCCGACTAATGCTACCAGGCATACTTTTGAGGCATCAGTGGCATGCGAGAACATGCTCTCGCCCATAAAAGCGCCTCCCAGCGCCACACCATATAAGCCACCAACCAGTTCGCCGTTATTCCACGCCTCGACGCTGTGCGCGAAGCCCGCATAATGCAGCCGGGCATAGGTAGTGATGAATACCTCATTGATCCACGTCTCTGCGCGGGCCGCGCAGCAGCGCATCACCCTCTCAAAAGCTGTATCCATTCGTACCTCATAGATGTTTTTGCGTATCGTGGCACGCAGCGAATGTGAAACATGCAGGTTGGAATGTTCCAGAATGGCACGAGGATCGGGCGCATACCAGCGAATGCTGCCATAGTCATCCGCCATGGGGAAAATTCCCTGGGCATAGGCATTGATTACCAGGTTCGGGTCGAGCGGCTCCAGTCTTCGCTTTGTCATATACAGTTACACGCGGTCAATGCTGTTCAATTTACCAGGAAATACGTGGGAAACTAAAAACTGCTTATGCTACTATGATAGCATAAGCAGCTTTGAACGAAAATCCGTTTTCTTCGTAGCATTACTGCACGATTATCGTCGCCTTCATATAGGGATGGAAGCTGCAATGGTAGGCATAAGTGCCGGGCTGGGTGAAGGTGAAGCTAAATGTTCCGCTTTGGGGAGCAATCGGGTTATTAACACCGGAGTCAAACGATTTCCCGTCATCGCTTGTCACTGTGTGTGGTGCTGAGGTTGTATTCTTCCAAACTACCGTAGTGCCTACTTTAATCGTCAGCGTGGTGGGACTGAAGGCATAGGGATTGCTGCTGCCCGTCGTAATCATGACTACCGGATTGTCACCTGTTCCTGAGCTGGTCGGCGTATTTGTCGCTGCGGATGTAGTATTGTTGCTACTACCGGCAGTGGTTCCTCCACACGCTGATAAAAGCAATACCATAGCTAAAGCCAGCAATGATAGCCATGCCCGCAGATGGGGTTTACGTATGGAGAAAATCCATGAAGTAATGTTTGAGTTTGCCCGTATCATTTGTTTGTTCTTCTTTCTAGAATGTAGAGTAGAAAAGCGGGGAAGGTTGGATGTAGTATAGCCTGGAAAGCGTATGGAATATCTACTTCCCGCTGTTTCTTAGTGAAGAATACGGAGGGAGGTTACACGCGTCAAAAATTTAACATTACTGAGCCAAAAGCCCTTGACTTTTGCTGAACCTGCTTGTACACTTCTCTCAGATTTACCGTTGCTTAGCTTAGTGCAAAGATGATCAAGCAGAAAGTCACAATTGCTTTTGACTCCCGAAATTCCTCATGGTATAGAGGATGCCCCCGAAATGATTGAAACTTCACCTGTAGAGAAAGCGGTATGAAATTTATGTATGAATCCATCTGCATGCCCGGCATCAGATGCTCGCGACTTCAAGCGGAGAGGAGGTGAGAGGATGAGAGGAAAGCTACGCGATAAGCCAGCGAACATCAGGCGTGACCGTTTGAAGCGTGAACTGATGGAGCGACGACGCCCTTCGCGGCGCGAGAGCCGCAATGCAGCCCTGTTCGATCAGCAGTTGGAAGATGAGTACCTGCCATTTGATGACGAGGAGCCGCCCATCGCTCTAGAGCAGCAGCAGAAGTAATGTGGATGGTTCCGCTACTATTTTAGAAAGCATCAAGGGCAGGTTGGGGGTGTTTTCTACTTCGATAACCTGCCCTTGATCGCTCTTTGATGCCAGCAATATATTCCTGGGGTTTTTGCACTTGACTTTCGCCGCTTTAGCCGCTCCGAAGAGGACAGGCGCCAGGCCCTATCTCTACAGGCCAGCAGGGGCCAATCCTTTTGCTGAACCCATGGAGGGATTGAAGCAGCAACTAGGGAATATCCAATTCTGGGAATATACGCCGGGCAATGACTAAACGCTGAATCTGCGCTGTGCCCTCGAAGATGTCGAAAACTTTCGCGTCACGGAACCACTTGGCGATAAACTGCTTGCGTTCCGAATCTGCTCCGGGAGCAGTTATGCGTACTGCGGTTGCTGTAACCTTCATTACCAATCCACCGGCGTATGCCTTGCTCATGGACGCCTCTTTGGAATTGGGGATGCGGCGATCGGCCATCCACGCGGCTCGCCAGACGAGGAAACGAGCCATTTCAATCTCCTGTCCCAGCTCAACCAGCTCGTCTTCCATTGTACTGCGTTTATGCGCCGGAAAACCCTTTGGCAATTCCTCGTGGATCCACTCCCATGTCGCCTCGTGAGCAGCGCGCGCGATGCCCACGGCCAGCGCTCCAACCATTGGGCGGGTGGCGTCAAGGGTTCCCATAGCCGCCTTGAAGCCGGCTTTTTTCGTCTGCTCGCGCCCGCTCAGCAGGTTATCTTTGGGAATGCGGCAATTTTCGTAGATCAACTCGGCTGTCTGCGATGCCCGCAAGCCCATTTTCTCCTCAATACGTCCGACAATCAGCCCAGGCGTGCCTTTTGGCACAACGAATGGACGAATGCCCTCCCGGCCCAGGCTCTTATCGATGGTTGCGAATGTCACCACCAGGTCTGCTCGCGCCCCATTCGTGATATAGTGCTTATGGCCGTTGATGACCCACTCATCTCCATCCAGAACAGCAGTAGTGGACATCCCAGCTACATCGGACCCGATCCCTGGTTCTGTCAGCGCCAGCGCGCCCCAGTGCAACTGCCCATCCATGAATGGGCCGAGAAAGCGCATCTGCTGTTCCGGCGTGCCCTGGGAAAGTATGGGCGGCGCGGCCAACCCCGGACCGGGAATAGCGGTGGAAAGAGCAGCATCGCCCCAGGCCATCTCTTCCTGGGCCAGCACTGAGAGCAAATTATCTTGCTTTTCGTTTTCCTCCTGGCCCTGCATGCGCGCCTGGGCTGCTGAGCCCCCCCAGTAGCGTTTCTGCATGTTCCAGAAGAACGACTCGGGAATCTTTTCCGTGCGGTCGCATTCAAGAGAGATCGGGCGCATCTCTTCGAGCGCGACCAGGTGCGCATAGTCGCGTGCGGCCTGTTGCGATTTGCTAAGGGTAAAATCTATCATCGTCTTCTACTCCATTGCGGCTGCATTGCGCATCCACATCTCGACCGGGTGATCCTGTATAAAACCGGCGCCACCCAGGATTTGCACGGCATCGGTAGTAGTCGATTTCGCGATCTGAATTGCCTGGCGCTGCGCGGCCTCCGCCTCATGTACCAGCCTATCGTTTGCCAGGCCGCGATCCCAGCTTGACGCGGCTCTCCACACAAGCAAGCGCGCCGCGTCAAGTTTCATCGCCATCTCTGCAACCATAAAGGCAATGCCCTGGTATGTGGCAATCGGGTGCCCAAATGCGATGCGCTCCTTCGCGTAATCCCTGGCATATTCAAATGCCGCGCGCGCCATGCCACAAGCCACGGCTCCGCGTAGTATATTATAGAGAGTCGCGGCGCGAATCACGCCGGGGTCGCCTGGTTTCCCCAGCATATCAACTGCCGGAATGGCTACATTTTCGAAAGTCAAAGAGACGCTGGGAGCAGCGATCAACCCCAATTTTTGCACGTCGGAACGAATATGCAATCCTGCGAATTGTGGAGGAACTACCAGCAGGCACAGGCCCCCCATACCGGTTGTTCCCTCCAGGCGCAACAGCACGACGCGTGGTCGTGAGCGACCCCCATGAATCACGTCGCGCTTGGTCCCGTTAACGATATAGTGTTCGCCATCGAGCCTGGCTGTCGTGCTGATTTCTGCCAGCGAATAACCGCCCGTGCGCTCGGCGAAAGCGAAGCTGCCGAAGCGCATGTATCCCTCTTGCTCATCGCAGAAAGGCGTAATGTAATGAGCCTGTTGATTTTCATTTCCGGCCAGCAGCACGGCTACCGGTCCCATCAGGGAGCCGAGGATACTCATTGCCAGCGCGCCATCTCCGAAGCCGAGTTCTTCGGCAATAAGGGAATACGTAATCGCTTCGATTGTTCCAGAACCGCCCAGGCCTTCCGGATACGGAGTCGTCAGGCCGGTTTGGATGAGCGTGTGCATAAGTTCGAGGGAGATATCGCCTCGTTTCTCTGCGCTCCTGCCATGCGGCCGTAGCTGGTCGATAGCTATGCTGCGTGCCAGGTTGCGGATCTCTTCCTGCTCCTCCGTCGGGGCAAAATTGGGCATAGACTATATCCTTTCAATGATCATGCCATTGGCCATGCCACCACCTTCGCAGATGGTCTGAAGGCCGTAGCGACCACCGGTGCGTTCCAATTCGTGGAGCAGGACAGCCGTCAGACGCGCGCCGGATGCCCCCAGGGGATGGCCTATAGCAACCGCGCCACCGTTGACATTGACCTTTTGCATGTTAGCTCCCGTCTCGCGCTGCCAGGCCAGTACGACGCTGGCGAAGGCTTCGTTGATTTCGATCAGATCTATCTCGTCTAGGGTCAGCCCTGCTTTCTTCAGCACTTTATAGGTTGCGGGTATAGGAGCGGTGAGCATCATTATTGGATTATCGCCCGCCAGAGAGAATGAGACAAAGCGCGCGCGGGGTTTCAATCCCAGTTTCTTCGCCGTTTCCCGCTCCATGATGAGAACTGCCGCGGCCCCATCGCTGATTTGCGAAGAGTTGCCGGCGGTAATCAGGCCATCCGCTTTGAAAGCCGGCTTGAGGTTTGACAGTTTTTCGAGGCTGGTATCGCTGCGGATACCCTCATCCTGGTCAAAGATACTGGTTGTCCCATCTTCGTTCTTGACTTCGACCGGCACGATCTGGTGGCGAAAGCGCCCCTCGGCTGTTGCGCGAGCTGCGCGCCTATGGCTTTCGAGGCTGAACGCGTCCAGTTCTTCCCGGCTCAAGCCCCATTTCTGTGCCACCAGTTCCGCGCTGATGCCCTGGTGTACCAGTTCATTGTTATAACGTTTCAGCATCTGGGGGCCAAAAGGTACACCTGGGCCTTGCGAGGACGAACCCATAGGAACACGGGTCATCGATTCGACGCCCCCGGCAATCGCAATATCGTATGCTCCGCTGATGACTCCCTGGGCGGCAAAATGAATGGCCTGCTGGCTCGAGCCACACTGGCGATCAACCGTGGTGCCGGGCACTGTTTCGGGGAAGCCTGCTGCCAGTACAGCATTGCGCCCAACATTCAGGCTCTGTTCTCCGACCTGGCTTACACAGCCTATAATGACATCTTCTACCAGTCCGGCATCGATGCCGGTACGCTGCACCAGGGCGGAGAGCGTTTGTGCCAGCAAATCTACCGGGTGCCAATCCTTCAAACGACCGTTTCTGCGCCCAACGGCGGTGCGCACCGCCTCAACAATCACTGCTTCGCGCTGTGTCATGAAAAGCTCCTTGCTTCTATCGTAGTCGCTCGATCTCTAACTTGTGGTGGCAATAAGAGGACTTCGTTGTTTGTAACAATCATTGTACGAGATGAAAGGGGAGACGGCAAGGGCTGAACAATAGCCTTTTTCGTAATTAGAAAGGAGCAACGAAAAGGCCAAAAAGAATGGATGAACCGTTCCCCATTGTACGGTTCATCCATCAGGAGCGATAGATGTGAGGTATCAAGGTCCCCCATCCATCACGTCGCTAAAGTAAGGATAGAGGATCTTTCACTTCAGCAGTGGGTCGAGATTACGGTCCTTTAAGAACGCAAGCGCCCTTATGGTTATCCCACTCTTCCTGTACTTCGTAGGGATGGCCACCCAATTTGACGTCCCCACCGTACTTCTTGGTGGGGCCAAAGATCCAGGCGCACTTGTCACCGATTTCGTAACCGGCGTTGTCATACCAGGCGTTGAGCAGAGGATCGGTTGCTGCTTCGTTCTGCTCGTGCGAAGTCACGTTGATTGTGCTGTCGGCATCGAAATCCTTGTTGGGGCTAACTCTAACGCCACAGGCACTCAAATTAGTCCCGGTATAGGGCATTGCGGCGTAGAGAGTGTTGCTACCGAAGTACCCATGATAGGCGCAGAAAGTCGAGAAACTGCAACCAAAGCTGGCGCAGATGTTCTCCCCCTTAGCAGTAAAGACGAAGAAGATATTGTTGATACTTGATGTCCAGCCATTGACTTTCTGAGCATGTGTGACTTCTTGCTGTACCTGAGCATCCGAAATGGGATTGCCCGGATAAGCTGCTGTGTCTACCCATGTGCCTGCTAGAACAGCATTAGAAGCGGCTCCCCCGCCGTTCTGAGTATACTGGGTGTCGTTACGGTACAACTTGGATTTCCCAATGTCACCAAAATAGCGCTCAATCAGGCTGTTATAGGTTGGGCTGACGTACGAACCTGTGGGTTCCCAGAAAATAGCGTAGACATTAGCAGTGCCGGCCATCACGGGCCCACCATGGTACACGAGGTTGCCACTGCCCAGTTTGGGCGTGTTCTGTCTGGTGAACATAGAGTGTGTCCCACCGCTCACACTGGCGGCGCTTGCACTCAATGGCTGCAGCATCCCTACGAGAAGGATGGCGAATGCCATCACCGGGAGCAAGGAGAACATTCTTACTCTTTGCTTCACAAAATACTCCTTCTTTGGTAAAAGGCGTTGGTCTCAGGGGACAATAAACGGTATGGTGAGGAAACCTTGATCGAATCCTCTCAAAGCTTGCTACTCATCAATGTATATACTATACTCTATGCTTCCTTTATCCAGCCTTAGCTGGCGCTTAGCTCTTGCTCTTGCATCTGCGTAACGTGTGAAGCTCCATCGTATCAGGGCTAAAGGTTTCGGATTACAATCTCTAGGAAGATAGACTTAGAGAAGACAAATTTTGTCTTCTCTAAGTCTATCTTCACTTTCGCATGCTGTCTTTCCTATCGAGTTGCTACGGGGTATTGAGGAGCAATTGGACGGGGGCTTCGCCACATGGGGGAACACCGTAGCGACATACCTACCAGAGCACAAGGGGTGTGCCTGCGGTATGCCTCGCCGGATATAGTGCCAGTACATCCAGGAGGTGAATGTGGTGCACCCCGCCCTTGTTGAGTATATCATAAGGAGCATGCAGTGTACTAGCATTTGTGCATGAAGTACGGGTTATCAGTATTGATGTAAGTCTTTCCGAAGGCAAAATTGGAACGCCTCTTGCTGTCATCTCAGATAAGACTCACAACCTTAACGAGCTAATCGTACCTGTGAAGGAAACCCGCTGAAGCGTGCTTTTAGTATTTCCACACCATCCTGATTCAGAAAGCTAGCTGTGGCGACCAACAATCGCCTGACCTCGTTTTTCTCCACGAAAGTGACGGTGCAGGTGATGGTGTCGCCGATGTAAACGGCGCCAAGGTATTCAAAAGACATCTCGGTGGCAAGAAAGCCGAGCATACCTCCTATATGGGTAATCATGCTACTGGTTAAGAGGCCGGGGATGATGCGCCGCCCGTACCAGCTACTTTGCACAAAATGCTCATCGATGTGATAAGGGTTGTAATCGCCGGTAACGCCACAGAACAGTGCCACGTCACCCTCGGTGAAAGTACGCCGGAAGGTAAACGTCTGGCCTACTGCGATGGCCTCAAATGCCGTTCTTAGCTGCTGTTTGAACTCAGGGCTTGCCTCCTGCATCAGGTCTACCTCATTTCATCGATTTTATTTACTTGCTCAAATTGAGCGAAGATTTCTTTCCTTTAGTAAATTATATCCCGCAGGTTTGCTTCAAGGACAATAGTGGTTGAGAAAACACTTCTTTCTCAGTCTGTTTCATAACACAATCTCAACCATTTCAACGATAAAGCAATTCTTCGAAGAATTTATACTTAGCGATAATGCAGTACTTGTACAAAATAGGCAATACATGTGATTTATTCAGCTAGTAAAAGCAGAGGAGAAAAGGATGGATTGCAACATGGGAATGCTCTCGAGTAGCACGATTGGTAGACGATTACTCTATCGATGCGAGTTGATCTGTATAGCTGGAATAGTGGTAATGCTAGTGATGGCGGCACTACCGGTGCCGGCGGTCTATGCGAAGACCAGCGCGAGTGATTGGGCGACTTTTATGGAAAGCACTGCACGAACGGGTTACAACAAGGCGGAATCCATAATCAACCCCAAATCTGCCCCTAACTTGAAGTTGCACTGGCAAGATATGGCGACCAGCGCGATCAGCGCTCAGCCTATTGAGGCCAATGGCATGGTGTATTGGGGGTCCTGGGATGGCTTGGAACATGCCTCGCGTCTTTCAGACGGAAAGGATATCTGGACTGCCAACCTGGGGCAGACACAGGGAGATTGTATCCACATACCACAAGGCGTGCTGAGTACGGCTACAGTTGCTACAGAGAAAATTGGGGGGAAATCAACCCCGGTGGTCTTTGTCGGCGGTGGTGATGTCCAACTCTACGCGCTCAATGCCAATACTGGAGCCGTTATCTGGAAGACTCGGTTAGGGACGCAGCCGAGCTATTTTCTGTACAGCGCGACGGCGGTTTTTGATGGCAGCGTGTATATTGGTGTATCATCGCTTGGTGATTGCCCGCTCATTCAGGGACAGGTGGTTCGGGTCAATGCCCAGACAGGCGCGATACAAAACACGTTCAATACCGTACCATCGGGTTGCATTGGTGGCTCGGTATGGGGTTCGCCCTCCATCGATACAAAGACAAAAATCATATATTTTGCTACCGGCAACCCAGGTACTTGCGGTCAGCCTGAGCCATTAACTGACGCCGTAGTAGCTCTGAACGCGAAAAACCTCTCGTTGGTTGGCTCCTGGCAAATACCACCTTCGCAGCAGGTGAACGATGGTGATTTTGGTAGCACTCCCACCCTCTTTAGCGCAACGATCAACGGCACTCTTCATCAAATGGCGGGGCTGATCAACAAGAATGGTATCTATTATGCCTTTGATCGCACGAGTATCAGCGCCGGGCCGCTGTGGGAGGATCAGTTAGCCGCGCCCATCTCTCAAAACGGGACAGGTAATAACATTTCATCGAGCGCCTGGGATGGTTCCACGCTTTATGCCGCTGCCGCCAAAACCACTATCAGTGGCATGAGTTGTACCGGCGGCATTCGGGCCATAAATCCGGCGAATGGCTCTTATCTATGGCAGGTATGCCTGAGTAACGATGTGCTTGATCCTGTCAGCGCCGTGCCGGGATTGGTGATATTGGGATCAGGTCCCAATATTCTCATCTTTAACGCGAAAACGGGCCAGCAACTCTTCAGTTTCACGGACACCAATAAGAACTCGAAATTCTGGGGTCCGGCCAGCATTTCCAGGGGTGTTCTCTATCAAGGCAATGCCGATGGAATTCTCTATGCCTTTGGAACGTAGAACGGCAGGTAATCGAACCGCCAGTTACAAACTGTGGTGAGGCACTATACAAGCAATATGGTACCTGCTTCGCCTGCTAACACTGAAGCGAACCGGGATCGCATGCGTCACCCCGGTTCACTTCAGTGTTAGCAGAATAATTGTAAGCCACGCTACTGCGCAAACTCTATCACACCACGAATGAGGCGTCCTTCATGCAGGTCGGCATATGCTTCGTTGACCTGATCCAGGACATAGGTGCGCGTCACCAGCTCATCCAGCTTCACTTTGCCGACTTCGTACATCTTGAGCAAATTGGGAATATCGAAGCGGGGCTGTGAATCGCCATACAGCGTTCCCATCAGCGTCTTCTGATAGAGAACGAGGTCGAGCGGCGAGATTGGTATTGATTGGGCAAAAAACGGCGTCAGCCCTACCACGACGACCGTGCCATTCTTGCCCGTAGAATTATAAGCGACGGCTATCGTCTCCGGGGTCGCGATAGCCTCGAAAGCGTAATCTACCCCCGCTCCCCAGGTCAGTTCGCGTGCCAGTGTTACCGGGTCCTCTCGTGTTGAGTTGATGGTGTGGGTAGCGCCCAATTTTTTCGCGTTTTCGAGTTTGAAATCGTGGATGTCTACCGCGATGATCATGCGCGCGCCGGAAAGGACCGCTCCTTGAATAATGTTCGAACCAATGCCGCCACAGCCCACAACCATAACTGTGCTGCCCGGCACTACCCTGGCGCGGTGAATTACCGCCCCTATCCCTGTCGGCACTCCGCATCCAACCAGCACCGCGCGATTGAGCGGATAGTAATCCGGGATCGGTACAACCGACATATCCGAGACGACCGTGCGCTCACTAAATGTTGACACCAGGCAGAACTGTCCAATATCAGTGCTGCCATTATGCATGCGAAATGTGCCGTCGAGCAGCGGACCGCTTACTGTGCCTGCCCCCTTGTCGCAGAGGTTTGAGTGTCCCGAAGTACAATACCGGCATGTGCCGCATGACGGGATAAAGCTGAGAACGACGTGGTCTCCAGGTTTACAGTTTGTCACATTCGTTCCGACTTCTTCAACGATACCTGCGCCTTCGTGCCCAAGCGCCATGGGCATATATGCAGGTAGTTCGCCGGTAACGACGTGATAGTCGGAATGGCAAATACCGGCAGCAACCATACGCACTTGAACCTCGTGCTCTTTGGGAGGATCAAGTTCAATCTCTTCTATGCGAATGGCTTCACCGGGTGAGTAGAGAACTGCGGTTCGTGTCTTCATTCGTGTGTGCTCCTTTGCAGATAATTCTGTCAACAATCATCGCGTTAAATATCCAGCATCCACAGGCAGGGCCGCGCCTGTTATATGGCGCGCCTCTTCGGAGGCCAGCCACAGGACGGCGGCGCTCACGGCCTCTGGCTCCAGAAGATTGCGGTCGGTAAACAGATTGAGAGCGTTCATCAGAGTTAGCATATGGTCATAGGTGGCCTGCGGCCCCGGTCCACCGGCGAACACGTCATAAATGGCCTGATTGCGGCACATGGTCGTGTCTACGCTTGTAGGGCAGACCGCGTTGACGTTGATGTTGTAAGGCGCCAGCTCAATAGCAAGCGTTTTGACAAGGCCAATCACGCCATGCTTGGCGGCCACATAGTGCGCCAGGTTTGCCATCCCCTTGACTCCTGCCGTGGACGCGATACAAATAATTTTGCCGCTATGTTTGGGAAGCATGTAGGGGATACAGACTTTGCACGTGATCCACACTCCCTTAAGATCGACATTGATGGTTTCATCCCACTGCTCCTCGCTCAATTCCCAGGATGGTGCGAAAGAGTAAAGACCCGCATTCGCCACTACGATATCTATCGCGCCGAATGCCTGATGAGCCCGGTCCGCGAGTGCCTGCATTGCCGCCAGGTCTGTGACATCGGCTTGCGCGGCAATTACCGGGCGGCCCATCTGCTCAATCTCGCTCGCGAGGGAAGCCAGCTCTTCAGGTTGTGCCAGGGGATAGGGAACAGTGCTATATTGGCGGCATGCATCGCACAAAGCCAGGCGCGCGCCCTCACGGGCGAATGCCAGTGCGTGCGCCCGTCCCATACCACGCGCCGCGCCGGTAATCAGCACAACGCGGTCAAGGAATCTCTCACCCTGGTTAGTAGACGCCGCAGATGCCATCAATAGTGAAATCCTCGATGATCAGTTCCTCTTCGATCCCGTCTTCCAGGGTTATCTCCTCTTGCGAAGATAAAGGAGCTTCTGGATCTTCTTCGGTCAAGGGTAGTTCCGCGACCGGCGCGGCAGGTTCGCTCACCGCTGCCTCTTTTTCAGGATCAGTTATGTTGGGAAGCGTCGTATCCGGCATCGTGTTACCTCGTTTCTTTGGCGAAACTAAATTGTGTTTTTAAGCATACCATGCGTACTGGGATGATTCAAGGATTCTTTCCCTTGACTCGCAGCGTTTTCCTGGGTATCCTTTCCATAAGGAAAAACGTGTTGAATAGCCCAGGAGAGTGCCATGTCTCACCCCCCCGCAAGTTACCGGCTTATTTCAGAGGTCAAGATTCGCCGCGAACGTTTTGGCGGTATACTCTACAAGTACGGCTGCGCTGACCGGGGCGCGCTTTCCTTCATCAACTCCCCGCAGCTCATCGAACTCTTGATTACGGGTCAGCAGCAGTATCAGGGCGACCTGAACGCGGCCCTCGAGCACGCAAATTATTCTCCTGCCAGCAAGCAGAAGCTCTACGCCGCTCTAAATGACCTGGCGCAGCGTGGCTATGTTTACATTCAGGAGCAAATGACTAACCCACAATAGTTACTAATACAGGCAGCATCTGAAAGGAGTTCTCCGCATGCCCGAACCTGTACACTTTCTGGGGCGACAATCTCGTCGGAATGCTCAGACGGACGGTGCGATAGGCATCATCCATCCACATGCTCTTTCGGCCATGCAGCAGGCAGGAGAGGCTGTACTACAGAAACAGGGCCGTGGTTCGCAGCGTTTCCTGCAAGGCGGTCTTTCGGCTCCCATCACTGTCACCTGGGAGATTACTGCTGCTTGCAATATAGCGTGTGTGCATTGTCTTTCATCATCGGGCCGGCGGCGTCCTCGCGAGTTGACAACAGAGCAATCTCTGGCGCTCGTCGATGAACTGGCCGAAATGCAGGTTTTCCAGATACACTTTGGTGGCGGAGAGCCGTTCATGTACTACGGTATCTGGCAGGTGCTCGAACATGTCCGGGACTGTGGCCTCGTCATGTGTGTCAGCACCAATGGGACGCTGATAACGCAGGAGCGCGCCCGCCGCCTGGCGCAGCTGGAGCTGATTTATTTTCAGGTCAGCCTGGATGGTGGTACGCCGCAGACCAATGATCGCATCCGGGGTGAAGGCGTTTTCAAGCGAGCCATGCGCGGCCTCGAATTGCTGGCGGCAGAAAATCTCAGCCTGACCGTCAATAGCGTTCTAACGCGCTACAGCTTCAGTGAACTGGACCGGCTCTACGAGATTGCGACAAGTTTCAACTCCAAGCTACGTGTGACACGCCTGCGACCCTCTGGCCGGGGCCAGGATGTATGGGCCGAGCTGCATCCTACACGCGATCAATATCGCGAATTTGCGGATTGGCTTACTGCACATCCTGACGTATTGACCGCCGATTCGTTCTTCCACCTGAACGCTTTTGGCAATAAACTCGCCGGACTCGATATGTGCGGGGCGGCGACTGCCACTTGCTGCATCTGTCCCGAGGGTGAAGTGTATCCGTGCGCCTTCTTCCAGGCGCCAGAGTTCGAGGCCGGCAATTTACACGAACACAGCTTCAAGGATATCTGGAATCGCTCGGCGCTGTTTGCTTTCTATCGCAACATGGGCGGCGGAGCCTGCTCTGGATGCGGCCAGTACAATGTTTGTCACGGCGGCTGTCCCGCCACCAAGTGGTTTGTGCATCAGAGCCTCCAGCTCAAGGACCCCGAGTGCGTGCTATTATAATGACCGCGCCGTTGGATTCTTACGCCTGATGACCGGCACCAACGGCTTCCACGTTCTCTGCTTGATACAGCCAAGCAGCACGCCGATCTCGTAGGCGCAATCATCCAGCAGAGAACACAGCGCATATCGTCCCAGGCCCATTTCCGGCCTTAAACGCGCGTAATCGACTCCGATAACAATGCCGCACATGATGAACACCAACAGAATCAATGGTGGCAAAAGCAGTCCTGCGGCAAGGAGAGGCAGCGTATAATAGCGTGTCAAATGCCTGCACAGGTGATAAGTATACGCCAGGTGTCCCCGTATGGTGGCTCGTAAAACCGTAAGTGGGCCGATAGGAAGCCGGCGCGCACGCACTTGCTTCACACGCTTTCGCGTGCCAGGAAGAGTGAGGAGGATAGCGAGGATTATTGCGAGCAGACCAGGAAGAATATCCTGAGCGGGTTGCCGCCGGGACAATTGTATACTTTTCCCACCAGGGCGATTACAAGGGTCCCCACTCCGCCTCCCTACTGCTCCCGCCCCTACTATGACTCCGCGCCCCTGCAGGGGAGCCTCGTGATCATTGTAGGGGCGGGGGTGGTTGTGGATGTGAGGCGGGGACCCTGGTGGTCGCCCTCCGCCATGATCCGCACCCGCTAGCCCTCCTCCCCAAATACTGGGGGAAACATTGCCCTTACTGGTTAATTGACGCATTACACCCAATAGCATTCCCCATATTCCCCCCAAAACCAGGGCAGCAAACGCCGCCTGCTCCGGAGGCAATATCAGGATGCGTCTTTCATCTGGATGTCGCTGCAATAAGGGCGCCTCCGATGAGGCATAGGCAGCGTGAATTTGTAGAAATGCCTTCATCGAGGTGCGGTAATCGTGATAGACCGTTCCTTGTGGCAGGTAGAGGATGCGCGATCCAGATGCGAGCAGGCGGCGGCAGAAATCGACATCTTCACCGAAGGTGAGTGGTGCGAATCCGCCGACCTGTTCCCACAGCCCGCGGCGCACCAGCAGATTGGCCGTGGGCAGGTAGGTAATGGGACCTTTTAGTTGCACCTGTTGCGGCCTTACACCCATAAATAGCGAAGAACGCACATCCTCGTAGCGTCCCAGCGTGCTTTTCCTTTCATAAGCGCGGATCATTCCGCCAACTGCTCCGATTGCAGCATCTTGAAAGGCGGGAACCAATTCCGAAAGCCAGCAGGGAGAGGCCACGCAATCGCTATCGATGTAGGCCAGCAGCTCCGATTGTGCCAGTTCCGCGCCGCTGTTACGACTCGTTGCTACTCCCAGCCTTTCCGCGTGACGCACAATGCGTAACCTGCTGCCCTTATTAGAAAATACCAGCGCAAGTTGTTGTAGCAGTGTACCAGTGTCATCAGTTGAGCCGTCATCGACTACAATGACTTCCAGGCGAGAAGCCGGGTATTCGAGGGCAAGTAGGGAGCGAAGGCAGCGTTCAAGCTGGCTCGCACGATTGTGGGTAGGAATAATGATCGAAACTTCCGGCCATTTCACAGGTGGCTCATATGGGCCTGCATCCAGCAGACCTTTCCAGTATAATTGCTTGCACAGAGCCTCAATACGCTTGATTGGAAGATTGATCTGAGCCGCCAGTTTCTGGCAGGTACATCCGTCACCACAGAGCGATAGTAGCTGCCTGGTCGTCGCGTTCAGTCGTACTGCGCGCAGGGGATACTCACAGATGGCGTAATCGCCTGCAATATGGATGTCCCGCGCAAGACGATAAGTACCCGCTGTAAGATTGGCGTAAGAAACCTGCTTCAATTAATCTTTTCCTTCGGTAATCATTGACAGCAATTTCCCTGGCGTGACTACCGTGTACTCGTTGCCGAGTCGTTGTATCACCTGTTTGAGATCGGACGGTACCATTTTATAAGCGAAAACGTAGACATTGAGAAATTTTGAACTTCTGGAAGCATTGCGAATCAATTTTACGGTTTTATCGGCACTATCGGCAAGCCCGAGGTTTTGATAGACCGGCACACCCGAGAGCAATTTCCACCTGCATCGAGGTAGTCCGCTGCCGCTGAGTATACCCTTTAGACCGAATGGTACAAGCGCTTCTACAAAGCGTCGTTGCAACTCTATATTGGCGAGCGCCAGGTCTTGTATCAAACCGGCATCCAGTACTTCGAGCAGCGTCAGATTCATCTCTCGCATCAGCCGGCCAGTGTGTGTCAGAAAAGCTGGCAACAGCTCTTTCGGCCAGCGCGAGGGATACATGTAACCGCCGCCACTTGGTCCGACCAGAAATTCATCGTTGGCTGAGGCAGTGCGTAAATAATATGCTGCTATCGCCGGAGCTGCCTGCATCAAGAGGGGTGATATCGTCCAGCCAAGTGGTATAGTGCCGCGAGCAGGATCGCGCCAGAGTTGCAGCATACGATTCTGCATGTATTGAATATTATCACCATCGCTCATGGTGAAAGAAACGTAAGTTTTTGGCTCATTCCCTTGCTCGTTCGATAACGTAGTATTGGGCTTCGGCGGGGATACTGTTATCTCAGCGGAAGCCAGTGAAGGTGGCTGTCTATTCTGTGTACCTGGGATGCTCAGCATGACTTCGAGGTTGTTGAAGAGATCGGAGGCCAGTACTGGTAAGCCGGCCTGTGAGGTCAAACGCACACCGAAAGGTTCACTAATGAACCAGCCGAGGTGAACTGCGCCGTGCGCGTATGATTTGAAAATGCGCTTCATCAGGCAGCGCTCGGAAAGCAAACCCTGCGTGAAATCCGGGAAGGATTTACGGGCATCTAACCAGTAGACGAAGGCGCGTGTCGCGACCAGGAATGATTGTAATGAGCCTGTCATGGCAGGATTAAGGCCCGCTATAATGCGAGGCGAGGCGTGCTGGCGCAGGTTGCGGAATGCCCAATGATAGGCCTCCAGGCGATTTTTCCAGTGGTAGGTTCGTAAATCGGCCAGCACGGGCAGATTATGAGGGCCCTGTTGCAATTGCGTCGCCTGATCGGGAGTTACAACAATTCCGTCTTGCTGGCCCGCCATCATCATCGCAATGTTGACGCTATCGATAAAGTTGGGATTACAGATGATCAAGCCCTGGATGCGTTCGCGATAGGTCTTAAGCAGCGCATCCAGGATATCGTTACCTCTGGCGGGAGAAACAATGTGTGAGACGGACACCAACGCTTCATTGAGCCAGAAGTTATCCTGTTCCCTAATAATGAGATAGACTCTGGGCTGCGTTCGATTGATAAGACCCGTTAACATTGTGATCGTTCGTTGCACCTCAGGTGTAGCGCTACGGATGTCGTAAACATTAAGGTGTTCTGGCGCTTGAAATGTGGGCAGCAGCCGCTCTTGTGACCAGTATTCGCTAGCCGCTTCCGTACGAATATTCATACTATCCCTTTCTGTTCATCCAGCACGCTTTTCGTTAGCTTCAAATCGTATTGTAACACTGTCATGTTAACCACGGTTAAAGAAAACAAGCAGCCTACAGCCTCAGTTGTACTTGACCTTATAACTTAACTAGAGTATGCTACATATCATCAAGCGTAGCCAGGCCCTGTTGAGCTATGTTTGCTCGCTGCCGTACTGTCTCGTAGCATACTCGATGTTGAGATAGAAAGGACTCAGGCATGACCCAGAAAATGGTTGCACCCGAACTGTTTCGTCCACCCGTAGAATTTCCCGACGTTCCCTACGATCATCTCTTGCGCATGGCCGCGGAGCGCAATCCCGATGGCCCGGCCATTATCTACCATGACCTCATTCTGACCTACCGCGAGGTCGTCTCGATGGTCAACTCCATTGCCAATGGCCTGTCTGGACTGGGCTTGAAAAAGGGCGATCACATGTGCCTGTTTACGACCAATCGCCCGGAGTACACCATCACCTTCGTTGCGGCGGCTACAATTGGCGTAGTCGTCAGCCCGATGAACCCGGCCTACAAAGAACGCGAGATCGCCTATCAACTGGAAAATTCCGAGTCGAAGGCTATTTTGATCCAGCGAGAACTTGTGCCGCTGCTGGAAATCGTTTTGGCCCGACAATCCCTGCCCAATCTCAAACATATCATCGTCACAGGCGATAAAGCCCCGGAAGGTCTGCCGAACGCTGTACCTTTCGCCAAACTCTTGCGCGAGTCATCGCCGGCACGCCCAGAGCCGGTTCAGATTAATGGCGATGACCTGGTTGCGCTCCCCTATTCTTCAGGCACCACAGGCTTCCCCAAGGGAACCATGATCACGCATCGCAACCTTGTCAGCAACAACCTGCAATTCACCACTGCCCTGCGCACCAATTTCAATGATGTGGCCCTGATCTTCCTGCCGTTCTATCACATCTATGGGGTCATGCTGACCGGCGGCTTTCTGGCCTGCGGTGGAGTGCAGGTCATAATGGAACGCTTCGACCTGCTGCAATCCCTCGAATTGTGCGAAAAGCATAAAGTGACCTATTATTTTGCTGTGCCACCAATCATCCTTGCGCTTGCCAATGCGCCCATTGACCTTAGCAAAATGAAGACCGTCAAGTATGTCTTCTCCGGTGCCGCGCCCCTACCCATGGACCCGGCTCGCAAACTGCAAGATAAAACGGGTATTCAGGTCGTGCAAGGCTATGGATTGACAGAAGCTTCACCGCTTACCCATGCCCAACCGGGTGATCCTGCATTCGTTCGTATCGATGCCGTCGGCATGCCTGTGCATAATACCGAGCAGAAGATTGTTGACCTGGAGACGGGCGAGCGCGAGTTGCCGGTAGGGGAAGACGGCGAAATTATCATTCGCGGCCCGCAGGTGATGAAGGGTTACTGGAAAGCGCCCGAGGAGACGGCGCGCGCGCTGCGCAACGGCTGGCTCTACACCGGTGATATTGGCCATGTCGATGAAGACGGCTATACGTACATCGTTGACCGCAAGAAGGAGATGATCAAATACAAAGGCTTCGGCATTGCTCCCGCCGAACTGGAGTCCTTGCTGATGGAGCATCCCGCGGTCATGGATTCAGCCGTCATCGGAGTCCCAGATGACGAGGCTGGAGAACTGGTCAAGGGTTTTGTCGTCATCCGCCAGGGTCACAGCGCCACGCCTGAAGAAATCCTGGCTTTTGCCAATGGCAAATTAGCGGGCTACAAAAAGATTCATATGATCGAGTTCATCGACGCCATCCCCAAGGTCGCGTCCGGCAAAATCCTGCGCCGCGAGTTGAAAGAGCGCGAAAGGGCGCTCCGTACTGGAAGCCAGGACTAGGACAACAAGTCTCACCGGCCACGATTGGCCGGTGAGACTTGTTATTTAATGTAGAAAGGACCTCGCAATGTCGCAAAAAATGATTGCACCTGAGCTTTTTCGGCCTCCGGTAGACTTTCCCGATATACCCTATGATCACCTCTTGCGCATGGCGGCTGAACGCAATCCTGATGGCCCGGCGATTATTTTCCACGACCTCATCCTGACCTATCGCGAAGTCGTGTCGATGGTCAATTGCATCGCGAACGGCCTCTTGCAATTGGGCTTGAAAAAGGGTGATCACATCTGTCTCTTCACGCTGAATCGCCCCGAGTATACCATCACCTTTAACGCGGCTGCCACCATCGGTGCCGTCAGCACCCCCATGAATCCTTCCTATAAGGAGCGCGAGATTAGCTACCAGCTAGAAGATTCAGAGGCCAAAGCTATCCTGGTCCAGCGCGAACTCCTGCCCTTGCTCCAGATTGTCCTGAGCCAGAAGTCATTTCCTCATCTCAGGCACATCATCGTTACAGGCGCAACGATTCCTGAGGAGATGCCAGAGGCCATTCCTTTCGCGAAGTTGCTGCGTGAGTCATCGCCTAAGCGCCCGGAGCCGGTCGAGATCGATGGCGATGACCTGGTGGCCTTGCCCTATTCTTCGGGTACCACCGGCTTCCCCCAAAGGAACCATGCTTACGCACCGCAACCTGGCCACCAATCACCGCCAATTCCTGACGGCTTCGGGCATCCATTCTGGCGATATGACCATAATTTTCCTGCCGCTCTACCACATCTACGGGGTGCTATTGACTGGCAGCTTCCTGGCAGCGGGGGCGACGCAGATTATTCTGGAACGTTTTGATATGGCAAGGGTGCTGGAATTATGTGAGAAGCATGGTGTGACATGGTTCTTTGCCGTCCCACCGATCATCAATGCGCTCGTCAATGCCCCCCTTGACCTGCACGAGATGAAGACGGTCAAACTGTTGATGTCCGCCGCCGCTCCCTTACCAATGGAGCTTGGGCGCAGGTTCCAGGAGAAGACAGGCATTTCCGTCGTGCAGGGCTATGGACTGACCGAAACATCTCCCGATTCGCATCTCACGCCAATTGTTCCAGAACTGATGCGTATGGATAGCGTGGGTCTGGTGGTGCATAATACGGAGCAGAAAGTCGTAGATATCGAAACCGGCGAGCGTGAACTTCCAGTTGGCGAGGATGGAGAGATCATCATTCGCGGCCCGCAGGTGATGAAAGGCTACTGGAAGGCCCCGGAGGAGACGGCGCGCGCGCTGCGCAGGCTGGCTCTATACCGGCGATATCGGCCATGTTGATGAAGACGGTTACACCTATATCGTTGATCGTAAGAAAGAGATGATCAAGTACAAAGGCTTCAGCATTGCCCCTGCTGAACTGGAATCGCTCCTGTTGGAGCATCCCGCCGTGCTGGATACAGCAGTGATCGGCGTACCTGATGATGAAGCCGGCGAAGTTCCCAAGGGCTTTGTCGTGCTACGCCCAGGTCACAACGCCAGCAGTGAAGAACTGATCGCCTTCGTCAACGGCAAACTGGCCGGCTACAAAAAGTTGCATACGGTTGAGTTCATCGACGCCATTCCGAAAGTGCCATCCGGCAAAATCCTGCGCCGGGTGCTGAAGGAACGCGAGAAAGCGTTACGCCTGGGAGAATCGACTTGATGAATGTTGACAACCGAATCGGGAATTGTCTCGTCCTGATGAACTTTGACAACCTCATGGGGCAAGCAGTCTCCAGGCGTGACGAACGGATTCCCCGATTCGATTAGAAAAATTCGTAGGGGCGGTGGCTTCTCCCTGTCCCGGTTGGGTCGTAGGATGGATACCAGCACCGTGGCCAGGACAGGCACCAGGCGCTGTCCCTACAGGTTATTGCAATCCTATTAAGAACAATCCCCGTGCCATCGCCTCGCCTGCCAGCGTGAGTACAACCACCAGGTAGAGCATGCCCGTGGCCGACTGGAATGAGCGGTCGTGAATCAGTTTCAGGATGAAGCCGAGCAATATTAGCGGGAAAACAAAGCTCACCAGGATGTGCAGCCAGCTGAGGGCGTCGGTACTTAGAGGCGCAACCTGCGGCGCTCCCACCGGTTTGACCTCTCCAGGTACCGGTGTTGCCGCATGTACAGCCGGGGTAGAAGTGGCCGGAGCAGGCGAGGTCGTTGCGCTGCTGGGTTGAGCTGATGCTGTACTCCCAAGGCTCGTGGTGACGCCGAAGCAGACAACCTGAGCTAACACACCGATCAACACCAGCCGTGCTGCGAACTGCAATGGTTTTTCCGAAAGCGCCGGGGTGACGAGATACCAGTGGCCCAGCCACATCGCGGTCAGCACTCCACCGAGAGCAAGCATGGCGGCAAAGAAACCGGCAACCGTAAAGGCTTCAGCAATTCCTGAACTGGCCAGTGGCCGATAGATCATGCCTATGGCCAGAATGGTCGCCAGCCCGGCCAGCGTTGCTAATACACCGCTGATCATGCGCAGCAGGCGGATTGCTGAAAGGCGAGCAGGGCTTTGTGTTTCCTCTTCATGCTTCGCCTTGCCGTCGATCCCGGCCTTCTTATCCATCCAGAGGAAAAGGTTGTAGGGCAGCATGAGTAGCAGGAACAACAGCAAAGTCGGCGCCAGGTAGCCCGTCCAGGAATGGTCGAGCAGGACGAACGTGTTGAGCAGGTCCGCCGTCGAAAAATTCTGCTGGAACAAATAAGTGAGGCCGGCAAAAAACAGGTAAATAATGCCGTATGTGACGAGGAAACTGCGTTTGACCTGGTTGCGCCAGTCAAGGGCGAACAGCACTCCAAATGCTCCAACCGCCAGTTCCGCCATCACGATGAACAATATGAGTGGCAACGTGATCATGTTTGTATGTTCTATCCTTTTGTTCGTTTGAATGAAGCAAAATTTCGGGAAGGTCTGAGCTTCCTTTTGATCACACAGATTATACATCTGTTCGCCTGGGCTGGCAAACATCAGGTGAAGCTCTTGACAAAATCTGTTCCCTCAACTACCATATGTATGTAAGTACTTACATACATATGGAGAATAACTATGGCAGGGGGAACTAAACAGAAGATCCTGGATGCAACTGAAAAGCTGATTCTCTTAAAAGGATTGGCACGTGTGACAACCAAAGAGATTGCTCGTGAGACCGGCCTTACCGAAGGAGCACTCTATCGCCACTTCGACCATAAGGAAGAGATCTTCTTTGCGCTAATGGCCAGGCATTTGCCTGCTTTCTTTGAGGCGTTTCACGCGAACCAGGCAGGCACCGGCAGTCTGAGCGAGAATCTAGTTGCCCTTGCGCTGGCTGCTCTTCACTATTACGAGCAGATTGTCCCGATGGGCGCATCGTTCCTGGCTGATACTGAACTGTTGGCGCACTTTCGGGCGACGATTCAGCAGCTTGGTGTTGGGCCGCAAAACGTCTTCGAACAAGTTGCTGCCTATATCCAGGAGGAGCAGCAACTAAGGCGAATAGGGCAGCAAGTCCCGCCGCTAACCGCAGCGATCCTGTTGCTAGGGCCTTGTTTCCAGTGGGTGTTCAACCGGCAATTTCTGGGTGCTAATCCTTTCAATAAAACGGAGCAACAATTTGTTGAGGAACTTGTCCAGGGCCTGATCCCGAGTCTTCTGCCCTAGCGGATTCGAACATATTCCTGGAAGGAGCATAGATTTTTATGAGCGAGAATACTTTACAAACAACACGGCAACTTCTCAGTACTCCCGGTAAGGGCCACACGACGATTTTGACTACTTTTCGTCGCACTGGCGTGGGAGTCGCCCCCCCGGTAGGTACGGTGGCTTCGCAAGGCAAACTTTACTTCATGACTCCAGCTTCTACCTGGAAAGTTAAGCGTCTGGCTAACAATCCGCATGTCACCGTCGCTCCTGGCACATTTAAGGGGGAAGTGCTTGGCCCGGCAATTGACGGCACAGCGCGCCGCCTCACCGGCGAAGAACGCAAGCGAGCGCGTCACCTGTTGCGTGTCGGCTTTCTCGGGCATTTCTGGGGCTTCATCTTCGATCTGCGCTTTCCCGGCGAGAAAACAGCAGTCTATGAAATTTCGCTGGCACCTGAACGGGTGGCTCAGGAGATGACTCAATCGGAGCTTTCACAAGCAAGATAAGCGTTCAACTACATTATAGAAGTGTTCCTGCTAGCGATATTCACCGCTAGCAGGAACACTCGGCCAGGTTTCGTGTGTAATAAATTGTGATAATCAGCTGATTAGCGCGTCGTAATCTTCCCAATGATTCCGCCGAAGTCCCCAAAACCGGCGAACCATACATCATGTTGAGGTCCGGCTGTAATACCAATGGGGTATTTGTATGGGACGGGGAACATCTTTGAGACACCCTTATGATTTATACCTGACAGGCTACAGCCTTCCTCCCACGTTGTATAATGAGTGAGATTATTGTGTGTTTAATACACACCGGCCATCCAGAAGGAGAGAACACATGAAGAGAAATACACTGGCACGCAACCTGTTCTTAATTGTTGCCATCGGGTATTTCCTTCTGGGGGTATTATTTGTGCTGGCGGGTGTGAGAAATAGCGATACACTCCTATATGCTATTGCCGGGGTAGTCTTTGTGCTTGGTGCCGGTCACGTCTACCTGGCGGCCCGCAGGAGAAAAGCGGGATAGCGCCTCTTTACACCTCTTAAAGAAAATTTAACGAGATATGTTCCCGGGAGTGGTACAGTTAAACATCCTTTCATAGAAATATGTTATACTTCCTGATGAAGACATGCTTCCGGCAATTGTGCCATATGATTGTCTTCATCGTAGTCCGGGGGAACTTCCTTTACAACCTGTCCGCTCTCTAGGCCCCACCCTTTTCTAGGCAAATATTAACCCAAAAATAACAGTCAATTAACCGGCATTTAACAGTCGCTTAACATCAAGAGGATACGCTTTAATTGTGAATTTTTAGGTGATGAACATATCCCTTAAGCAAGGAGCTTACCAGAATATGCATAGCGAAGGAATACGTGGGAGCAGCGTAGCTCGTGGTGGTGCGGAGGATGCCCATAAATCAGTCTTGTCTGCGCTTGACGAGAGTACGCTTTCAGGATTTCACTTCAAAGCCATGCTGACATCCGGCATGGGTTTTTTTACGGATGCCTATGATCTTTTTATCATTGGCGTCGTGCTGGCGATTCTGACCCCGCTCTGGAATCTAACGAAACTCGAAACATCGTTGCTTGCCAGCACATCACTGATTGCCGCGGCCCTTGGCTCGATTCTCTTCGGGCGCCTGGCAGATTTTGTGGGCCGCCGCTCAATATATGGATTTACGCTGATCGTCCTGGCGCTTGGCGCCATCGCCTCAGCTTTTGCTCCCAATATCATATGGCTGCTGGTCTTCCGTTTTATCCTTGGCCTGGGAATCGGCGGCGATTATCCGCTCAGCGCAACGCTGATGAGCGAGTATGCCAACCGGCGCGACCGCGGTAAGCTGATTACCATGGTTTTCTCAATGCAGGGGCTTGGCCTCATCCTTGGGCCGCTCGTTGCCATCCTTCTCCTGCTTGCCGGGCTGAATCATGATTTTACCTGGCGCATCATGCTGGCATTGGGAGCGGTTCCGGCGCTGGGAACCTTTTACTTGCGCCGGCAAATTGCGGAAACCCCTCGCTTTGCGTTGACGATGCAGGGCGATGCCGAGGCTGCTTCCCGCACGATTGATATGGTGACCCGAAAACAAAATGGCAAGACGAGTAGCTCACTTTCGAATAGAGCAGTCCAGCGAAAAAAAAGTTCTCCGCTCTCAGAAACGAAGAGCGCTCCTTCACGCTCCAGCGGAAAGTGGCTCTACCTTCTTCTCCAGCCGCGCTACTTGCGCTGGCTGATAGGGGCGGCGGGGGCCTGGTTCTTGCTGGATGTTGCTTATTATGGAACGACCATTTCCAGTCCTCTGGTGCTCAAGGCGCTTAACCCGCACGCGGACCTGATCACGAATATGTTCTATACGCTTGCCATCTTTGTAGTGGCCGCGCTACCAGGCTATATTGTCGCGGCCTTGACGATTGATCGCCTGGGACGTAAGTGGATACAGTGTGTTGGTTTTGGCATGATGACGCTCGCTTATGGCTTGCTCGCCGTCGCTCCTGCCCTGACGGCGATTACATTGCCCTTCCTTCTCGTGTATGGAGTGAGCTACTTCTTTACCGAGTTTGGCCCTAATGTAACGACATTTGTCTATCCCGCCGAAATTTTTCCGGTCATGGTGCGGACGACGGGGCATGGTATTGCTGCCGCGCTTGGGAAAGTTGGCGCTTTTATCGGAGCTTTTGCTTTTCCTTACCTGCTCAGTCTCTTCCATCTGCCGGGAGCGATGGCCGCCGCGGCAGTGGTCTCGTTTGTTGGTCTCCTGCTGACCATCTTCCTGTTGCCGGAGCCGAACCAGCGTTCACTGGAAGAGATTTCCGATGAACACGCGGCCATGGCTGCTCAGCGAGAGAGGGAACGCGAGCTGGTTTTACGGTAGGTTAAGGATAGATTAGAGTGTTTACAAAAATGGCCTGAGCAATAAACCGCCCAGGCCATTTTTTACACCACCTGCGGCATCCTCTGCAATGCGGCGGCTACTGCCTCTTCAGGGTACTCATAATCCTGCAATTTGCCGGAGAAGTAGGCATCGTAGGCGCCCATGTCGAAGTGGCCATGGCCGGACAGGTTGAACAAAATGGCTTTCGACTCTCCCGCTTCCTTCGCCTTTAAAGCCTCATCAATCATTGCTTTTACAGCATGTCCCGATTCCGGTGCGGGAATAATGCCCTCGGCGCGCGCGAATTGTACGGCTGCATCGAAGACGCCGATCTGGTGGTAGGCCTGCGCGTCGATGATGCCCTCGTCGTGTAAGAGCGAAATCAGGGGTGCCATGCCGTGATAGCGCAAACCGCCCGCGTGAATACCGGGGGGCAGGAAATCATGGCCGAGCGTGTGCATCTTGACCAGTGGCGTCATACCAACCGTATCGCCAAAGTCATAGGCATACACGCCCTTGGTCAGGCTGGGGCAGGCCATCGGCTCGGCGGCCAGGAAACGCGTCTTCAGCCCTTTGCGCAGCCTTTCGCCAATAAAGGGGAAGGCAAGCCCGGCAAAATTGCTGCCGCCGCCCGTGCAGCCGATAACGATATCAGGATAATCGCCTGCGCGTTCCATCTGGAGCAGGGCTTCTTCGCCGATGATTGTCTGGTGCATCAACACGTGGTTCAGGACGCTGCCCAACGAATACTTGATCGTTCCGCCGCTCTTGGCTGCCACCTCAACCGCCTCGCTGATGGCAATACCAAGGCTACCCATGTTGTTGGGGTCCTGCGCCAGCACGCTGCGTCCCGCATCCGTTAAATCGGTTGGGCTGGCATGAACGGTAGCCCCGTAGACCTCCATCATATTTCTGCGATACGGCTTCTGCTGGTAGCTGATCTTCACCATGAAGACCTCGATTTCCATGTTGAAGAACGCTCCTGCCAGCGCAAGAGCCGATCCCCACTGTCCCGCACCTGTCTCGGTCGAAAGCTTCTTGACCCCTTCTTGCTTGTTGTAGAATGCCTGTGCCACTGCCGTATTCGGCTTATGGCTGCCAGCAGGGCTGACTCCCTCGTACTTGTAGTAAATACGCGCGGGCGTATCCAGCGCCTTTTCCAGCCGCCGCGCGCGGTACAATGGGCTTGGCCGCCACTGCATATAGACCTGGCGCACCGGCTCCGGAATCTCGATGTAACGCTCGGTACTCACCTCTTGCATAATCAACGCCATCGGAAATAATGGGGCCAGGTCATCAGGCGTGACGGGCTGCTTCGTGCCGGGGTGCAGAACCGGATCGGGGGGACGAGGTAAATCCGCGGCGATGTTGTACCAGGATCGCGGCATCTCGTCTTCGTTCAAAAGATACTTGGTGTGAACGCTGTCAGGCATGGTTCGCTCCTCTCAAGGATTCATGACCCTTAGAACTACAATGGTTACGATATTTATTAATTCATCCCAGCCCGATTACATCTTTGACGTGCTGCAATGTAGCCTGTGCCATTGGACGCACCTCGTCTGCCCCTTGACGGAGAATGCGTTCCAACTCGGCCTGGTCGTTCATCAGCTCTTTGTAGCGGGCCTGGATGGGTGACAACGTTGCCACCAGGCGCTCGGTGAGCGCGGCCTTGAAATCTCCATAACCTTTGCCGGCAAATTCTGCTTCGATCTCCTGCTCCGGTTGCCCCGTGAGCGATTGATAAATGCCGAGCAGGTTGGTGATGCCGGGGCGCTCGGGGTCGAAAGCCACCAGCCGCAGGGAATCGGTTGTCGCTCGACCAATCTTTTGCTTGATGGTCTTAGGATCGTCAAGCAGGTTGATGCGCGAATTTGGATTCGGATCGCTCTTGCTCATCTTTTGTGTCGGATCATCCAGAGACATGATACGCGCGCCTACCTCGCGAATCTGCGCCTCTGGAATGGTGAAGACTTGCTGGTGATACAGGCTGTTGAACCGTTGCGCAAGGTCGCGCGTCAACTCAATGTGCTGTCGCTGGTCGTCACCCACAGGGACATAATTCGTCTGGTACAGCAGTATATCACAAGCCATCAGCACCGGGTAGCAGAAGAGTCCGGTGCCCACCGAATCCATGTGCTCACCGGCTTTCGATTTGAATTGCGTCATTCTCGACAGCCAGCCCATGGGGGTGAAGCATTCCATAATCCAGCTCATCTCGGCATGTTCATGCACATGTGATTGGACGAACAGGTGGCAATGCCGCTGGTCGAGTCCGCATGCAATATACAATGCCGCCAGCTGGCGCACGCTCTGATGCAGTTCTTTCGGATCAATCGGCAACGTGATGGCGTGCAGATCAACGATACAAAAGATGTTATCGTACTGCGCCTGCGTTTCCACCCAGTTACGAATAGCGCCCAGGTAATTGCCCAGGTGCAGGTTGCCGGTCGGCTGTATGCCGGAAAACACGCGTTTTTTCACCGGCGCATTTCCAGCAGCACCAGCCGGTTCAGTTTTCATCGCCTGATTCATTTCAATAGACATAATTCCACCTCTCTAAAATCTATCATTACAATAAAAAAACGCCGCTCATTCCTTTATATTCTGCATGGCGGTAGAAATCAAATCAGGCTTCCAGTTTATCTATTTCGGTATGCCCGGCGTACTTCTCCGCCTTGCGCCGGATGCGGTTCCACACGCCTGTGAATCCCATCGCCTTCTGCATCTCATAGAGCGTCTTCTTCGTCTCTTCTCTTACCTGTAGTGTTCCATTGTAGATAAGCTCCTCAATTCTTCCAGGAATATCATATATAGCTCGCCTCTCACGCATTGGCTCAAGCATTGCATTCAGGGCTGCAGCCAACTTTTGCTTCACCTCAACGTCGCCTACGTTACCGGCCCGGTAGCGTGTTTTCAAATCTTCCACTTCCTCAAGATTTGGATTGAAAGCGTCATGATAAATGAAAAGGGGATTGCCCTCCACCGTACCCGGAATATCGGCCCGTATCCGGTTGGGGTCGGTATACATCCGCATCACCTTGCGCTCAACTTCTTTCGGCGTATCGCTTAAAAAGATGGCATTATTGAGACTCTTGCTCATCTTTGCCTGCCCATCGATGCCTACCAGCGTCGGAACGTCTCCAGCAATTACCTCGGGAATGGGGAAAATCTCTCCATACAGCGAGTTGAAGCGCCTTGCAATTTCTCTCGTTACCTCAACATGCGCCATATTGTCTTTTCCTACGGGTACCACGTTCGCCTTAACGCATAAGATATCGGCGGCCTGCAAGACAGGGTATCCCAACAGGGCAAAAGGCATCTCAATATTCGCATCTCTTGCCATATCCTTCAGGCTTGGAATGCGTTCCAGCCTGGAAACCGTCACCAGGCTTTGAAAGAGCGTATACATCTCATGAATCTCATGAATACCCGATTGCAAGTAAAAAGTCGCGTGTTCAGGCTCGATGCCCGCGGCGATGGCATCGAGTACCAGGTCATGGGCGTGCGCATCGGCTTCGCGAATATGCTCAGGCATATGTTTTGTCGTGAGCATATGCACATCGGCGATTAGAAAAAAACTCTCATACTGGTGCTGGAGCCGCACACGGTTTTTCAACGTACCAACATAATGCCCAAGATGTAGCTTCCCTGTTGGCCTGTCTCCCGTTAGCATTCTGGGTGTAGGCATGGTAGTAAGTCCTCCCTATAACAATTCTAAATTCATGCCGATTATAGGGGAGTTTATTGACAATGGCAAGCCGTTGAAGACCGGTTCGGGCGTGTCATTCTGAGCAGCGCGAAGAATCCGCCGGGTCTCCTGCGTGATTGGGCGCACTTGAGATTCTTCGTGCTGCTCAGAATGACACGCGAGGGGGTCATTTTCATCACATGCACGCTGTGAATCAAAGAGTAACGTCTTTGTTCAAATCAATCACGACTTTGGCAATTAAAGCTAACCTTACTTCTGCTGGCTTAGAAACTGGCAAGTAAGCTGAATATGCCCTTGATGCAGCGCGCAATGTGCTACTGCGTGCAGCAGGCAGTCACGAACGGTCGTGGGCAAATTGGAAGTTCGAACCAGGAAGGTGGGATGCGCCTGGACGATACGCTCCATCTCCTCATCTGGCAGACTATCCAGCACCTCATGTACAGCGGCGATCCAGCGTTCGTAGCGTGTTATCAGTTCTTCCAGGGTGCCGGTTGCGCGAAACTCTGCCGGGCGGTCGCGCTCAATCGTTCTTTTCCCAACTTGTGCCAGCACCCAATCTTCGCCTGATCCAACGAGATGAGTGGCAAGCGCAAAAAGTGTATTCGTATCTTCCAGTGCGAGTGGTTGATTGAGCAATGGCTCAGGCACAGCGCGGAGTTGCTCAAGAACGTCGTGTCCAATATAGTCCAACACGTTCGCGAAGTGCGAAGCTTCATTTGCCATCAAGTTTTCCTTTCCACGAAGAATCGGTCATGAACCAGGATAATGATGCGGGTTGTGCTTCATCCAGAGTCCTTCTTGATTGTATCAGATATTCCGCGAAAAGCCTCTCTTCGATGAGAACTCTGTTGAGGCGTCTGAACCTTATCTGGATGGCGCAACATAAAAAATCCTGACTACACAACGTAAATCATTACGCTGTGCGGCCAGGTAGAAAGAACAGCCCAAATCCCTCTCGGCAGTGAAATGAGAAAGTGCCGGCAATACTATCAGGTGTAGCGGAACCTTTGCATCAGGGCCAGCACATTATAGACATAGCGCCAGTTGAAGATGCCGCGATGAATAACGGCCCAGCCACCCTCGTTGTAGCCGCTAATAATATCGTAGAGGTTGCCGTGAAAGCCGTTCCACAACCAGCGCAGGTAGGTCGCGCCGAGATTGATATTATCCCACAGCAGATAGGGATCGCGCCGAATACCGGTTCCAGCGTTGATGCTCTGGGCCGTGTAGGGCATGAGCTGCATCACTCCGATGCCGCCATCCCAGGCAATCACATGCTGCGTCCAGCCGCTTTCCTGCCAGGCAATCGCCAACAGCAGGTTCGAGGGTAAATGGTAGATGCTCGCGGCGCGATGCAGCAAGGAAACGACCTGCGGGCGCGTCGACCATTGTAGAGCGTTATAGGCGTACCAGCGCACGACGCCATTGGCCAGAATACCGCTCGCCGTTCTACCCGATCCAGAGCCACTTCCCAGGCGATAGGGAATACAGAGTTCGTGCCCGACAATAATCAGATTGACGTTCCAGATGTAGTTAACGCGCGCAAGCGTCCAGATGGTCGTGTGGTAGCGCCAGGCAATCTTTGTCAGTGTATCGCCGCGTTGTATCCGGTACCAGCTGCACCCATTACCCGCACCCGGGTTCGCCGCCAACGCGTTGGGCTGGCCGCTAGAAACTATGATGGAACCAAACAGCAAAACTGCGGTAAATAGCAGCAGTACGACTTGTTTAGACAGGTGAAGGCGAAGTTTGTGACCTGATGTTGGCTGTTCGCGCTCTCCATTTAATTCACGTGCTGGCAAGGTATTTGCCTGTTGCTCAAATATGGTTGCCATGAAGTAGCTCCTTCCTTTCTTCTCCCACTATAGACCTCTGCCAAATCGACACATGTCTATGTGATTGGCGTATTTTTCATCAGATACATTCGGAATGTCGTTGACGGAGCTTGCATTGATGGATATCGATGCCATAAAAGCCCGTCGCGTTCTGCCATCCACTCATAATTCTTTCAGCGGGCCTCCGGCCCGTCAGGACGGGAGGGGAAGCAAGCGGGGACACCCCGCACCCCGGCAGGGGTGAAACCCCTGCACCCCGAGTTATGAGTGGATGTCAGTCGCGTTCCCTTGACGCTCCTCTGCAAAGGGTGCTAAAATCCTGGTTGCACAGTCGGAATTAGCGAATAGCAGGAGCGCAAGCAATGAAGACAGAAGAACCACTGAGCGCCACAGTCGAAGAATATCTGGAATCGATCTACAATATGAGTGTGGAGAATGAGGTAGTGATTGGCGCCCGCCTGGCAGAGAAATTCAAGGTCTCGGCTCCCACCGTCACTGAAATGCTCAAGCGCCTGGTGAGAGATGGATATATCGAGATGGATAATAAGCGCGTGGTCACGCTGACCGAGGCGGGTAATCAGGCCGCCGAAGCCGTACTGCGCCGCCATCGCCTGACCGAGCGCTTCCTGGTCGATATGCTTGGTATGCAGTGGCACCAGGTACATGAAGAAGCCTGTCGCCTGGAACACTTTATATCGGGCGCGGTCGAAGCGCGAGTCATCGCCAGTTTGCACAATCCCACCACCTGCCCGCATGGCAACCCTATTCCGGGGCAGGTAGCGGCGCGTACCTACCTCAAAGATCGCGGGGCCGTGCGTTTATCTAGCATCAAAGCGGGCGAGAAGGCTACCATTCTCTGCATCTCAGAAGTCGTCGAGGATGAAGAGGCCTTGATTTTGTACCTGCATGAAAAGGGGTTGACGCCGGGAACAACATTGACCGTGCAATCCGAGGAGAGCGGGAGCGGCGAAAACGATAATGCGACAGAAACCTTTTTGTTGCAGGTGGATGGACGAGATGTTTGCATTAGTAAGGCCGTAGCCGCTAAAATCTGGGTGACGCGTTAATCAAATCTTGATACTTTTGTGATTACTTCATCTTGACTTTTCATCTTAGGCTATGCTAATATCTGAGTGACAAACTCGGAATTAAAATATGACGAGGGACACATCCACAGCGCCCCTGGAAGAAGTGAAGGTCGTTCATGATTGCAACGTTTGTGCTTTTTTTGCGTGAAGGGCTAGAGGCTAGCCTGATTGTCAGTATTCTTTTCGCCGCTCTACGCCAGCTTGGTCAAACACAAAAAGCCCGTGCCGTGTGGATAGGTGTAGGACTGGCAGTTCTCGGTTCGCTCCTCGGCGGTCTTGCTCTTTACATAACTGTTCGTAATTATGATGGATCGACATTCCAGAGCATTTTCGAGACGATCACTTATCTTGTGGCCGTGGTACTGTTGACCTCGATGACTTTCTGGATGCAAAAGCATAGCCGGTCGCTGAAACGCGAGATCACGGCGAAGGCGAGCGCGGCCGGTTCTGGCTTCGCGCTTGGCCTGCTCGCTTTTTCGACAGTTGGTCGAGAGGGACTTGAGACCGCGGTTTTCACGCTGGCTTTCGCTTTTCAGACCAACGGGCTGCTGCTCTTGATTGGGGCGCTGCTTGGTTTGTTGGCTTCCCTGGGTTTGAGTTTCCTCATCTATCGTCTGGGGTACCGGCTCGACTTTCGCATTTTCTTCCGCGTGATGGGCATTCTCCTGATCATCTTTGCCGCCGGGCTGCTTGGTGATGCTGTTCAGAACATGCAAGCCCTGGGCTGGATTTCAGCCGGTACGACGCCCATCTGGAACACAGCCCATCTTCTCAGCGAGGACAGCACGCTAGGCGATATTCTACACACCTTTGTTGGATATGCCGAGGCACCAACCATCCTGCAAAGTTCATTGTATGCTGCCTATCTGCTTGTTGCTGGCGGCATCTTCTTCTGGATAACGCGCAAACCGAATATCGGAAAACCGGCTCATTCAAGCACAAACGCCACAGGGACAGAACACGCTCGCGGGCGTGCTTAGGTCAGTACTCACAAGCGACGGTGCTCTGGATAGATGTGACTAACCTGGTTCGCCCATAGAACCTGAGCGGTCAATTAGAAAAGCATAGTCAAATGGTATGCGAGATACCTGGCGAATACGCGAGACTTCTGTCCATGACAGGTTGCCATAATTGACGCGAATGCCTTCCAACTGCTCTGAAACTTGTAGCGCAATGCGGATGAAGAGCATTTCAAGCAATGGAAAAGCGGCGATGGTCATCGCAAGAAAATTGCCATAATTTCCCATCGTTGCGAGTGCGTTCTTATCGATCTGATTGCCCTCGCCAACTCCTATCACGAATATGAAATTGGAGTCCTCATGATTATATCGTGTAGCTACAAAGCGACCGATGCCGGCGGGATTATTACGATATTTCGTACTTTCATTGTCCTGCCCATCGGTGATCACGGTCAGTAACCAGGGCCGTTCCCGGCTAGCGGTGCTCCAGAAGCGCATAATCACATCTTCAACCGAATCATATAGCCGCGTTCTTTCGTTGCTAATGGACCCCGCAACTCTACCAAGGGCACGGTGCAGGTATGATTCTGTGCCAGTAAATCCTTGCTCGACATTGAAGTTGTTTCCAAAAGTGGAAATCAATCCCCTGTCGAATCCTTCGCGATGTAAATGTTGAACGAATAACCCTGCTGCTCCCACAGCATATTCGATCTTCTTCAATGCCGGTTCTCCTTTCAGTAGGCTCTGCTTGCTACGCGACAATTTTAAGGGAATAGGGCCTATGGTTCCAGGGGAACCATACATTGAATAGGATGTGCTAAAATTATTGTTCACATATATGATAAGGCATATTTCGATTTTTGTCAATCCAAAGTGAGCCACTAAAATAGGCAAACACGCTAGTAAAAAAAAGTATGAATAATGATGAAAGTTGTGATGAATCGTAATATAAAAATTTGTGATGAAGAAATGATATAAATTAAGTCTCCTCATGAAATATTTTTACGGTCATCAAGCGAGTTAAGATACTCCAATTTGCGGATTTCGTAGAGAATAGGGCAAGAATCGAAAGAAAGCGAAAATATTACTGGCTAGAATTGCTAAATTCATCAGCTTCAGGGTACAATGATAAGCAACAGGGATCCTATTTTCTGCTGTAGGGACAGCGCCTGGTGCCTGTCCTTGATGGGGTACCAAGAAAGGAGCTTTTATGCCTCATCAACCGATTACGATCGATCGGAAGTTGATTGAGGAGATTGTGGCGCGCGAGGAGGCGGAATTTCGCAGGCGCACTCCTCGTTCACACGAGATCCATGAACGCGCGAAACATTCCTTGCCGATGGGCGTTTCCAGTTCGTTCCAGGCCGTTCCGCCTTATCCACTATTTATCAGCCGGGGCGAGGGCAGCCATATCTGGGACCTGGATGGGAACGAATATGCCGATTTTCATCTTGGTTTTGGCAGTCTGCTTGTGGGTCATGCGCATCCTGTACTGGTGGCGGCCCTGGGCGATCAGCTGGGTAAGGGCAGTCTCTATTCGCTGCCCTGTTCTGATACTGTGTACCTGGCTGAAGAACTGGTACGCCGCTTTGCGCCGATTGAGCAGGTGCGCTTCTGCAATTCCGGCACCGAGGCAACGATGGATGCTTTGCGCCTGGCTCGCGCCTTTGTTGGTAGGGATAAAATCGTGAAAATCGAAGGCTCCTACCATGGGCACCATGATACCGTACTGATGAGTACGAAGCCTTCGGTTGAAGCTGCCGGCCCTGCGGAGCATCCAAATACTGTTCCCGCATCGCAAGGGATTCCACATGATGTAAAGAACAACACTATCATCGCGCCATACAATGATGCGGAGGCCCTTGATCGCATTCTTACCGAACACGAGGGCGAGGTAGCTGCCGTCATTACCGAGGCGGTTTTGATGAATGTCGGCATTATGCTGCCAGAGGATGGCTACTTGCAAAACCTGCGCGATACCACGCGCCGGCACGGGGTGCTGCTCATATTTGACGAGGTGAAAACGGGCGTAACAGTTGCTCCCGGCGGCATCACCGAAATTTACCCGGTCGAACCGGACCTGATTTGCCTTGCCAAATCGATCGGCGGTGGTATGCCGATAGGGGCTTTTGGTGGTCGGGAAGAGATCATGCGTCATATCAACCACGAAGAAGTGATTCATCTTGGCACGTTCAATGGCAATCCCATGTCGATGCGTGCCGGCCTGGTGACGCTCACCCAGATCTTCACGCCGGAAGCGCACGCGCATGCCAACGGCCTCTCGAAGCAACTGGCGGACTCGTACATTGGAATCATCGAAGAGTTTGATATGCCGATGCATGTTGCTCAGATCGGCGCGAAGGGCTGCGCCATGTTCCGTTATGAGCGCGCCCGCAACTACCGCGCATGGTGGGAGATCGACATGCGCCTCTCCTACGCCTACTGGCTCTTCCTGGCCAATCGCGGCATCCTCTTCCCGCCGGGATTTGACGACCAGTGGACCGTTTCCATCCAGCATACGCAGGATGATATCGACCACCATGCCCATGTTTTCCAGCAGTTCGTCACGGAATTGAGAGATAAAGGGTAACTGCTGTAGGGACAGCGGCTTGTCCCTGTCCTGGACTCCCCGACAACGATAACGACGGTAGGGGCAGGGCCTGGTGCCTGTCCTCGTCGGATGCCCAGGACAGGGACAAGCCGCTGTCCCTACCGTCGTTGAATTGTGTGCTACCTCACATCTGGAAGGCGACCTACTTCATTGTTGCTCCCAATGGCCAGGGCTATACTTACAAAAAGCGCTGCTACAAGGAGAAATACAATGTTGTGGACCATAAACATTTCTACCTTGCTCATCTGGTTAGCTTGCCACTTTGTAGGAGATTTTGCTTTTCAAAGCACCTGGATGAGTCTGGAGAAAGGCAAAAGTTGGGAGGTCAACTTCTATCATTGCGCGACGTACACAGCTGTATTTGTCCTCTTTGCCCATCCATCGCCACTCGCCACAGCTATTTTATTCGGGACGCACTTTGTCATCGATCCCTTGAAAGCCCGGTATAAGCTGATTGGCCCAATCTGGGTCGATCAATTGCTCCATATCATCACCATTATCCTCATTCTGTTCTTCAAGTTCTAAAGAAAATTTAACAAGATGATGCGCAGGAGCCGATTCATCGGCCCCTGTCCTGAAATAGTACTTTTAGCCGCCTTCTAGCTTACTTGATCCTCTAAATGCGCACGGTCTCCCAAAATAGTATGACGTCCCGTTTAGTTCGATATATTGCTGATTTAAAGACATCATAGGGGAATAATTGCATCGTGTCCTGGGCGGCTCTTCTTTCGCGGGCATCTGCTCTCTCAATCTGGACACGCCATGTGAAGCCCCTATCATCCAGGTAAGTTCATGCGGGGTGTCCAATGTCGAATCTTGAAGGCGCAATGCTGAGTGATTACCTCTTGCTAGAGTGCATAAGCAGAGGAGGTGTGGCCGATGTGTATCGTGCCCGCCAGACGGGAGAAGGGAATTATGAGGTAGCCGTGAAGATTTTCCGCCCCGGTTATGCTCAGCTCGCTTCCTTTCGTGACTATTTTATGGCGGAGGCGGAAAAGGTTGGCCAGTTTGACCACCCGAATATTCTGCCGTTTCTCGAATTTGGCGAGGGTGATGGGCTACTCTACGCTGTCACCCCATTTGTGGCCAGTGGAACGCTTGAAGATTTGTTAAGGCGTGTTGGCGGAAAATTTTCTGCTATCCAGGCATTGCCGATCATGCAGCAATTGTGCAGCGCGGTTCAGTATGCCCATGATCATGATGTAATTCACGGCAATATCAAACCATCGAACGTTTTTGTGGCAACGGATGGCCGCATGCTGCTCTCTGATTTTGGCATTGCGCGTGGCTATGATGATAGCCAGCAATCGCTCACACGTATTGGCTGGGGTTCGGCGGAATATGCCGCCCCGGAACAGTCGCTTGGCGTGACGAGGCCATCGAGCGATATCTATGCCCTGGGTATACTGCTGTTTCGGATTCTGACGGGCCATCCTCCCTTTACCGGGCAATCTCCTATCGAGGTGCTACTCAAGCATGTGCGACAGCAGCCTCCGTCCGCGCGCAGCTTTGATCCGAACATTTCGGATGCCGTAGATGGCGTCGTGCATATGGCTATGCAGAAACGCTCAGGTGATCGCTTCGCCTCCGCACAAGAATTCAGTCATGCGCTGCAGGCAGCCGTCACCGTAGCGCCCATCGCCTCACCGGTTGCCAGATCTATCTCTTTGACAACACGCCAGCTTGCGCCGGTTTCGCCACAACCTTACGATGATCCCCATACCCCGCTTCCGCCGACTGTGGCTTTCACGCCACCTCCGGTCAATCCCCCTCCTCCTGCGGAACTGTTCCTTTCCGTTCCATCCGGGCAACAGTTCTCTAGCTCGTTAAATAAAGCGGCTGAAGATACCGGTGTAACCGAGATACGCAGGAAGAGCTTCCTGGAAGAAAATGAGGACGCGGGGGATAGTATCTTCTGGTCTGCGAACCCGCTTGAATGGTCGCCTATTGGCAACCGGCCAGAGGGTTCAACCCCGTTGACCGCATCGGAATACCTTGATAGCAAAGCAGTAGTGCCGGAAGACGAGACACAAAAGCTTTTGCGTAAGAACGAGCAGTCGGAGGAAGAAGCCTTACCGGCGAGGGTGCAGCCACAGGAGGTTACTACTCTTGCTGCCGGAAAAGAATCAGGCAAGGGAAAAACTGGCAATAAAATACTACCTATACTTGTAATTATCTTGCTTCTGATCGGTCTGCTTGGGGCGCTGCTTTCCAGCTTTCTTTTTCCCGGACCATCCAGCAGCGGTTCAGGCAGGACTCAACCAACTTTGCCGGCAAGTATCAGCTTCCTTTCAACCACGACAGGTCTGGACAGGCACAAGGCGAATAATAGCGTAGTTCCCCTTGAGAATATGCCACTGGTGGCGCTGGAGCGTCATATACGCGGCCCCAAAGTGTAGGAGGAGAGACATCTATGGCAGAACTTGCCGGGGTGATGGTGGGAAATTATTTTTTACTGGAACGCCTGGGTAGTGAGGGGATGGTTGAAACATATCGTGCTCGTCCGACGACACAGGGGGGCTTTGATGTCATATTGCGCCTGTTTCGACCCCAGTTTCCCGACCCAACGGGTTTCCAGGAGCATTTTGCGGCGGAGGTGGAAAAGGTCTGGCGTTGCCACCATGACCATATCCAGCCCTTGCTCGAATTTGGAGCCGGTGAGGGTCTGCTCTACTGTGTGACACGCCTGTTAGAGGCCGAGACGTTAGAGCAATTTCTGCTGCGTATGGAGGGACAGGCAGCGCCCATGTCTGCCGTTGTGGGCCTGATGGATCAGCTGTGCGACGCGTTACATTATGCCCACGAACGCGGTATCGTGCATGGAAATCTACAGCCCTCCAGCATCCTGCTACAAGATGGTGGATATGTGCTGCTTACCAATTTCAGCATGAAGCGCATCTACGAGGAGGGCGAGCCACTGGTGGCTCAAATCGAAGAGGGGAATGCTGCCTACGTTGCGCCGGAACAGGTCGTTGGTATGGTGACGCCTGCCAGCGATATTTACGCGGCTGGTGTGTTGCTCTTCCGCCTGTTAACGGGCCGCCTGCCATATGAGGGTGAAAGCGCCGGCGAGATTGCCCTCAAACATACGAACGAACCTATTCCCTCGCTACGCACCCTGCGCCCGGATATATCGGAAGCTGTGGAACTGGTCGTGCGTGTGGCGCTGGCGAAGACTCCGCAGGCCCGTTTCCCCGATGCTGCTGCTCTGGCGCAGGCTCTACGTGCCGCGGTCTCGTCCAATAATTCAGCGGTTATCGCTGTTCAGCCCGAACGCCGCATATTCGTCCGTCCTCGCCGCACCCCTTTTACCTGGAAACGAGCGCTCACCCTGCTGACCATTGTGCTGGTGTTGTTCGGACTGACAGGTACCGTCCTCTTTTTCTCATCGCTGCCGCTACATCTCCAGGATATCCCCGGCCTGGTATTTCACAACCTTGGACAGTCCGGCGTGGGATCAATAAAGGCAAACAGCACAACTCCCCCTGTGACCGCTACCTCAACGCCGGATGAGTTTCCTATGCCGACTTCAGGTACTGGAGGAGTACCTCCGGTTCAATCGACAGTTCCTCCTGGTAACATTTCGCAGACACCTTCCGCCGGTGGCACGCCCGTCCCTGATCCAGGCATTACTCCATCTCCTACGCCTCCGCCTGTATGCATAGGTGGAACGCTTGCTATCAGCGGAACGGCCAACCTGCTGCCGCTATTGCAACAGGTAAACGGCGATTACGCCAATGTTTGTCCGCAATTGGCCACCTCGCTCAAGGCAAATAGTGATCGAACCTCACTCAATCTCCTGCAGAATGGTCAGATCGATGTTGCCGCCACGGATTTGACCGCCAGTCCTTCCTGGAACGTGACCGATCACCCTGTTGCGGCCATACTCTACACGCTGATCGCCAGTTCTGATATACAGGTCGGTAGCTTAACAGTGGGGCAGATACAGGGCATTTACACAGGAAAGATCACAAATTGGGCGCAGGTTGGAGGACCCGATGAAGCGATTACAGTGATTTTGCGACCCGCCAATGATGGCATTACACCGATTTTTCGCACATTTGTCTTGAATGGCGCCCCTCAACGAGTCAAAGGGATGCGTTTGAAATCAGATTCGCCAGAGCTGGTAGTCCAGGCCGTATCAGCTACGCCGGGCGCGATCAGCTATGTGCCTTTAGGAGCGATTCAGGGGGCAAATGTACAGGTACTCTCCATCAATGGCATAGATCCTGGTGCTCAAACACTCGAGAACGGCAGCTACTCGTTCTGGAGCGTCGAACATTGCTATACTTCAGGCACTGGTTCGATACAGTTCCAGGAGTATTTACAGTTCTTCGAGAGCAGTCAAGAAGAAAACATGATGGCACAATTCGGAGTTATACCGGTCAACCAGCTTGACCCAAACATTCTGACGACCCACCTGCCCGGCCCGCAAATATAATAGGGCCATTCATCATAAACAAAGTGATATGTGATGATATCTTTTGAAATAGAAAGATACAGAATTTTTACCCCTTCTTTCCTATTTTCTTTGACAATGGACGATTCTTAGGGCACTCTTAAAAGAGATTTGTAAGGCAGCCTGATTGATTGAATATGCCACCCTCTGTATGGCAGGAAGTGATGGTGACAGTATGCGATGCCCTCGTTGTAATTTTGTGGGAGAGCCATTACACGGTGGTTGTGCTCACTGCGGCTACCAGTTTACAGAAGTATACTCTATTTCTGTCGCGGATAGGAATCCATATGCCCCGGTACCCTTAACCAGGTCTTCCGGCCCGCTTGTCGCCGAGAGGCTCAATCGCGGCGATGTATTACGCCGGGGGCGTTATCGTTTGATAGAGCAGCTTGTCCTGCCTGAGAATCAGCAGGATCAGGGAACGACCTGGCTTGTGAGTGATGTTCAGGCACCAGCGGGGCAGCTGATTATGCGCCAGGTAGCCTCGCTCGATGGAAGTTCAGAGTATAAGATGCAGGTAGTGCGCTCGATTGCGCTGCGGTTCTCGGAGCTTTCTCAGCATCCCGGCTTCCCAAAAGTCCTGGATGTCTTCAGCGAGAGGGACGATTTTTTTATCGTTCTTCAACATGCAGACGGCGAACCACTGGCGAAGATACTCAACCGGCAAGGAGGAGCCTTACCTGAGCGGGTGGTGGCCGAATATGGGCGGCAGTTGTGTGAAATGCTTACGGTGCTGGCGCGGCATCAACCTCCGCTGGTACATGGTGCTATCAGCCCTGATACAATTTTAGTAAGTCCCGATAAGAACCGCGTTTCGCTCATGCATATGCCCTTGTTTTCTCCACACGAACCACCGCACAGTAAGATATTATCAGGTTATCGCGCGCCTGAGCAAGTGAGGGGCAATGTTGAACCGTCGTCCGACCTGTATTCGCTGGCAGCAACGTTGCATCACGCGGTAACGGGCTATGATCCGAGTGAGCGCATGGCCTTCTTTCATCCCCCTGCGCGTCGCCTGAATCCCACTGTCTCGCCGCGCATGGAAACGATTCTTACCCAGGAACTGCGCCTTTCTCCTCAACAACGATACGCGCGTCCTTTTGATATGCAGAAAGACCTGGCGGCATTGCTCTCTTCCTACGGACCCGATAGTGACTCGCTTCCCGCCGTTACCCCTCAGGTGCTGCGGCTGGAATCCCTGCGGTTGCGGCAGCGCAGCAAAAATCGCAGTCTGATGGAAATGGGCATTTTTGCCGGCGTAGTTCTGCTTGTTCTTTTAGGTTTCCTGCTGATCTACCTGCGCCCATTTGCTGCGTATTATGCCGCTGAGGGCGCTCCTGAACGAAATGCGACAGCAACCGCTCTTGCTCAACAGAAATCGCTGCAGGCAGAGTTGGCCCTGGAACAAAACCTTTTTCAACAAAAACATATTGGCATCAGCGACGGACGCTTCATTTTCGATACGTTTCATGGCCGGTCAGATGTGGGCGACAAGGAACAGGCCGCGAGTGATATCTTACAGGGCAATTGGAGCGCAGCCGTCAATGCTTTCACCAGAGCGACGACAGAAGACCCGGTTGACGGTGAGGCGCTCATCTACAATGAAGACCTGCATATCTTGCTGAAGAATGCCCCGTATGTCACGATTGTATTGGGACTGCCTATCGATAACAGCGATGCCGATATCAATATTGGTCGTAGTGACATGCAATCGGCATACCTGGCGCAGCACAGGATTAATGTTGGTAACCTGCTGCCGGGCGGTTTAAAGCTACGTATTCTGATCGATAATTCGGGATCCAACGATAGCGATGTGGGTACGGTGGCGCAGTTCGTCGCGAATCGTGTTAGCAATCTCGGGAACCAGGATCATATCATTGCCGTGATTGGTTGGCCCTACAGTTCTCAAACCATCAATGCTGAAAGTATCATCGCCTCGGCGCGTATTCCTCTCATTTCGCAGACGGCCTCAAGCGTGAAATTGAGCGGCAGCAGCCCTTATTTCTTCCGCGTTAATCCGCCGGACGATCAACAGGGAAAAGCTCTGGGAGCGTACGCGGTCAACCAGCTAGGGGCAAAGACGATTCTGGTAATGCAGGATCAATCCGATCCATATAGTGTTTCGCTGGCCAATGCATTTACTTCCAGCGTGCAGTCTTTGCATGCGACTGCCGTCAATAACCCCAACGACTTCTTTACTGAAACAACTACAACAGTGCGTCAGTATCAGCAAATCGTATTCGATGCTGCCAGACAAAGGGCGAATCTCATCTTTATAGCAGGACTTGATGTTGATGCAATCCGCCTGGCACACGCACTGGGCAATGCATCTCGCTTGAATCCTGGCAGTACCTACCTTGCCAACTTAAAAATACTGGGTGGAGATGCCGTGGATACAGGCTTGCTGCTAGGTCAGGGGAATGGTCCTGACGCGATGCTGGCGCGCGAGTTCCCGCAAGATATGCAGCGCCTTATCTTTACCGCTTTTGGTCATGCGGCGGAATGGGACTTCCTCAAGGTCCCAGAGAGCCAACAGCCTACATTTTTCACCGGCTGGTCAACCACATATCAAAGCTCAGGCGTGGAAAAAGTAAATGCTCCTGTTCCTGGTAAAGATGCTATTCTTACGTATGATGCCATCGGAGTTACGCTTGATGCGGCCTCCCTGGTCAAGGCAGCATTGACAGGCCAGGCGATTCGAGATGCGCTGGCATCACTTGGGCAAGGAACTATTCCCGCGTATCAAGGTATCAGTGGGCGTATTCTTTTTGATAATCAAGGCAATCCAATTGATAAGGCGATAGTGATATTGCAGGTAAAAGGTGGAAGTAAGGGGAATCAGATTGTGCTCTTGAAGATTGCGGGGACGTTTTTTGCGAAATAACCTCAAGCTGGTAGAGATTGACAAACGCCCAACCCCTATGTATAGTAAAATTTAGCGAACAGTCAATCTTTCTCGCCTGAGTCAAAGGAGAACCTACATGGTTGATACCCGCATGGATGCGCCTGATGTACCCATCGAGCAGGCGCCTCGATTACTCAGCTACACAAGTGGCACCAGTACAATACCGCTCCTGGGGCTGACCATCGGCGACCAGTTCGATCTGACGGTCAGTTGTTATCCCGACAATCCAGCGCTTATTTCACGCCACCAGCACATTCATTGGACGTATCGCGAGCTCCAGGCACAGGTTGACCGGTGTGCAAGGGGCCTGCTGCACCTGGGTTTCCAGAAGGGCGAGCGTGTGGGCATCTGGGCGCCTAACTGCGCCGAGTGGGCCATCACACAGTTCGCCACCAGCAAACTGGGAATCATCCTGGTCAATATCAATCCCGCCTACAGGCTGCACGAGTTGGAATATGTCCTCAATCAGTCTGGCTGTAGCGGGATTGTCATTGCCTCGGCTTTCAAGACATCAAATTATACTGAGATGCTTCAGACCCTGGCGCCGGAACTCGCGCAGTGCGAAGTTGGCCAGTTGCAAGCGGAGAAGCTCGCCAATCTCAGAACGGTCATTCGTATTGGCGAGGACAACATTCCAGGTATGCTGCCCTGGAGAGAACTGCTTGCCATGGGGGATAATGTCAGCCAGGAAACACTCAAGCAGGTGCAGCGAGATCAGGAATTTGACGATCCGATCAACATTCAGTACACCAGCGGGACGACCGGTTTCCCTAAAGGGGCGACACTGAGCCATCACAACATCCTCAACAATGGCTATTTTGTCGCTGAATTGCAAAACATCACGCCGCAGGATAAAATGTGCATCCCCGTGCCGCTTTATCACTGCTTCGGCATGGTCATGGGCAACCTGGGTTGTGTCACCCACGGCGCTGCAATGGTCTATCCCGCCGAGAGCTTTGACCCGCTGGCCACTATGGAGGCCGTGCAGGAGGAACACTGCACCTCCCTCTACGGTGTACCAACCATGTTCATTGCCGAACTCAACCATCCAGAATTCAAGCGTTTCGACTTTAGCAGCCTGCGCACGGGTGTAATGGCCGGTTCGCCCTGCCCGGTCGAGGTGATGAAGCGCGTCAACACCGAGATGCACATGCCGGAGGTCGAGATTTGTTACGGCATGACCGAGACGAGCCCGGTTTCGACACAGACAAGGGTCGATTCACCTTTCGACAAACGCGTTGGCACTGTCGGTCAGATTGGCCCTCACCTGGAGATCAAGATTGTTGATCCGCAGACCGGTAAGGTCGTGCCAGTTGGACAGCCGGGAGAACTCTGCACGCGCGGTTACAGTGTGATGCTGGGCTACTGGAACAATTCCGAGGCCACGGCCAACGCCATTGATGCCGCACGCTGGATGCATACTGGCGACCTGGCAACGATGGACGAGGAAGGCTATATCAACATCGTGGGGCGTATCAAAGACATGATCATTCGCGGCGGCGAGAACGTCTATCCACGCGAGGTCGAAGAGTTTCTCTACACTCACCCCAAGATTCGCGATGTGCAGGTCGTCGGCGTTCCCGATGTGAAATATGGCGAAGCGGTCATGGCTTTTGTGCAGCTTCATCCCGGCGAATCGGCTACCGAAGAAGAGATTCGTACCTTCTGCCAGGGCAAGATCGCTCACTACAAGATACCGCGCTATGTCAAGTTCGTCGATAGCTTCCCGATGACTGTGACGGGCAAGATTCAAAAGTTCAAGATGCGCGAAAGTGCCATTGAGGAACTGGGTTTGCAAGACGCGGCGTCTATAAAGACAGCATAGTCATGGGTGCACGAGAACCCTCCCTATAGCGACAAGGCCTGGTTTTGCCCTCTTGGGAGGCTCCAAAGCAGGCCTTTTACGAGAATTTGGACGTAATTTCGCTAAGCCGCTGATTGTAAGACCTGCGCCCGGCCTAAAATAGCGTCCGTCAATTGCTGTGGATCAATATGATCGAACAGGTCCCTGCCCTTTGGATTGTACATATCTTTTGCCACACCAGGTGTAAACCGGGCCTGCTCTTTGCGTCCCCGGCCCAGAATAATGGTGCGCTCACAATAACCATGCAGGCCTGGGTGAGTTCCGCCAAATAATGCGATGATTTTTACGCTGTTTCTGGGAGACAATTCCTGACTTACCGGCGGCGCAATTCTCTTTGTGGCCGCCGCGAGATGCATAACGCTGGTATCACCGGTGACGAAAATATCGCATTGATCTATCAGTGCCGCCAACTCGAGCAATTTATGTTTCGGTTCTGCGGGCATGGCAAAGACACGGCCAGGAAATGAAGGCGCAAGCGCGTTCAATAAGTGTTCAGACGCCTGTTCATCGGTATAACCTGGTAATATGCTTACAATAAGATTTCGGTCCATCTTAAGTGCTCCCCCGATACCACCGGCCAGCAGATGTGCCGGCGGCCTGGTTATCACAGATGACGTATCTGGCGCGACCAGCAGCAACTTGCTCTGCTCCGCTGGAACATTGGCCCGTTCTTTCATGTCGCTAATTTCTTGCTTCGCCTGTTGTACATGTTCAGGACAGATGTAGAGGGGAATAGTTTCGCCGGCAGACGGTTCAGGCTCTTTCACACCAAAAAATTTGTTGATGCTCAGGCGAATGATTTTTTGGATAGGCATATCTTCATACTTGCGCAGTGTTGAAATGAGTTGCACGACCTGCTTGAGATTGAGAAACAGGACGGGGGTATGTAATCGGTAAAAAAAGACGGGTGCGAACATAAAAGTCAATACAGCAGCGTAATTCTGACTGCGCAGGTACTCGATTAATTTTTTCGTCTCGGGAGGCAGGAAGAGGCCGCGTTTCCAGCTTCCAGGCTCGTTGGTTGGGAAAAGTTTCTTATCGACCTGGATAAGGCGGTGGATATGAGGATCTTCTTGAAGTATTTCGACCTGTGCCTGGTTACAAAGAACATCGATTTCGACGCTTCCCGCAGGATCGTTGCGACGAATCTGATCAACGGCGCTCAATCCGACTACAATAGCGTCACCAATCCCCCATGGCATGGTGACTAACAATCGAGTTGCATTCATTTCGTTGTGTAAGTGCTTCATTGGAGTTTGTCCTATGTCCCTCCCTCCTCATCAGGTAATTCCGGCAATCCAGCACCGCTATTGCCCATCCCTTACAGGAAAGCGGTCAGCCAGGTTCTTCTATCGCTCGAACCGGGTGATCTTTATTGCCAGGCAGCATTGCCGGAACTGCGCTGGCGGGAAGGAATTCCTATCCCTACTTTGAACTACGTACCGAGAAAGGAAAAGAATACTCAGCTGCATATTATTGCATTGACAGGAATGAATTGAAGCAGCTACTGCTATTATATTCGATTTTTATCTTCTTTGCCCATCACGTCTTCTACCGGCAGTCCCTCCATCTGCATGATTTTCAAAGCATTCGTCGTCGGACTGGGACCGGGCCGCAGCAGGTAGTCGAACACCATGCGCCCATCGATGATGTCTTCTTTGAAATGGTAGTTTTTCAGTTCGGGGAGTTTATCGGCCAGTTTAACCAGGTCCAGATCATGCGTCGTAATGATGCCCAGGCAATCTCGTCCGGCAAGCGCCGAAATGTAGGCCTCGCTGCCAAGGCGACGTTCGCGATTGTTCGTACCCTTAAAAATTTCATCGATGAGAAAGAATAGTGGCAACGGGTTGGAGGCATCGACTGCCGAAGCAGTGCTTTCAGCCGCCTGACCTCGGCATAAAAATAAGAATAGTTCTCGGTGACCGAATCGCTGATTTTGATACAGGTAAACAGGCGAAAAAGCGACGTGGAGAAACTGCTCGCGTTGACTGGGCCACCGGCAAAGGCCAGGCGCAAATTAATGCCCACCGTTCGCAAAAAGGTACTCTTGCCGGACATGTTCGAGCCAGTGATAAGATCAATATCGCCCAGCCTGAAGATGCTAAAGTCGTTTGTGACTTTCTTATCTTCTGGTATGAGCGGATGCCCCAGCGCGGTGGCCGAAAAAGGCTGGCATTGTTGCGCATGTTCAGCCGCGAATACCTGGGGGAAAACATAATTGGGGTTCAGGTAGGCAAAATTTGCCAGCGAATTGAGCGCTTCAAGCTCGAACCAGACATCTAGCCAGGTTGGCAGGTGAGAAGCCACCTGTGATTTGTATTGATTAAAGCGGCGCGCGAAGTAAAAGTCCCAGGGTATCAGCACATTCAGTACGATCCAGAGCAGCATGTTTTTTTGCAGCGTCGCGGCGGTAGCGACGTGTGCGATTTTTTTCAAAAGGATTGTTGGGCGCTGCTTCCCGCTGACAAAAAACGGTTTGCATAATGCCTGCAGGTTCGTGTGTTCGCCGTAGCGGTAGGTCTCCAGGTAGGCGAAAATGCCTCCAAGCTGGTCGAAGGAATCCCGCAAAAAATAGGCATCCTCGAACAGGTCTCCCCGCTTATCTTTTGTGACGAAGAGGAAAATGATGGAAATCAACAAGGTAACTATCCAATATCCCGGAATGAGACCAAGCATATTCAAAATAAAAAGCAGGATGGTGAGGATCGACAATCCTAGTGACGCGAAGAATAATGGAAGTAATGACTGGCTTGCAGTATGCGTGTCAAGCCAGTTCAGCAGTTTTTTTCCCTCCCACTGTTCGGTCACATTTTTAGCGGCAAGCATCGATTTCATCAGCAGCTTGTTGCGAAAGACGGTCATGGGAGCCAGTTCCTGAATCAGTTGCTGCCTTTTGCGAATGGTTTGCAGGTCTGGGATAGGGTTGAGCAGCCAATCGCGCAGCCGCTGGCCTCCTTCATAAGAGGTAGCTGTGTTCACCAGCCGCAGCAAGGAGTGTTTGCCGCTAATATCAAGATCGACCTCGAAAGGATGGTCAGGCTCCGGATCAGCTGGGGGAGCGACCGGGATACTGCCCCATTCGAGTTTTATGCGGGCTATCTGGGCAAATTGTATCTGCAACCAGATTTTGTGGCGGGTGATACTCCTATCAATTTGACGCTGGTAAGTGGCGGCAATAGCAAATAGTACTGTTGTAATGACGGCCCCTATGAGAGCGAGCCACCATCCGATCAGGAACCAGGCGAGTGCGCCTAACAGCACGCCTGCGAAAAAGATGCCTACCCGCACCCATGAATAAAAATTGCTACGATGATCTAATCTATCCAGGGCTTTTTGCAAGCGCCTGGATGAATGTTCGAGAGCGTTTAATCTTGCCTGTTTGCTATTCAACTTGTCTTCTTCCGTTGTGCCTGCGTCTCACGGTAAGCCGCCATAACCTCCTTATGTTCGGGTGAGCGCAGGCAATCCTCCTGGGCTGCGATGAATTTAGTCATAAGCGTTGTTTCATCGAAGTCGAACGCCTCATTGATCTGCCGCTTGGTATGTTTCAAGGCGGTAAAAGGAATAGCCAGCAACTCCTGAGCCATTGCCAGCGCTTGCTCCTCAAGTTTATCGGGTGTAACTACCTCGTCAATCAGGCCCAGCGCCAGTCCCTCTTCGGGAGTAAAGCGGTGTCCCAGCAGGCACAATCGTTTGGCAGGACCCGCGCCGATCAGGCGAGCAAGACGCATCGGGCCAAGCGCGGCAACCACACCCTCTCGCACAGCGGGAATGCTGAGAACCGCATTGGTGGCTGCGATGCGCAGGTCGCATGCCAGCGCAACCTGTAAGCCCCCGCCAAGGCAGTAACCATGAATGGCACAGATGGTGATGGCGTCGAGCCGCGCCAGCGCCGTCACGCCGTGTTCCCATGTAGCGAACCACTCGGGAGTAAGATTGCCCCTGGCCAGTTCTTTCGTGTCGAGGCCGCTGCAAAACGCCCGCCCTTCTCCGCTGACGATGATCACGTGCGTTTCAGCGCTTTTGGCGAGGTAGCCGGTTGCCGTCACCAGGTCCTGCACCCAGGCCCAGTTAGCCGCGTTAAGGGCCGCGGGACGATTGATGCGCAGCCGCGCCAGGTGTCCATCTATCTCGCAACGCCATGTTTCAAGTTCTAATGTTTCCATTGCCGGCTCTACTCCTTGCGCAATTAAAGTTTGCGTTGATCGACTACACGCCGCAGCTTTCCGCCCTCGCTCCTGGGTATCGTGTTTGGGGGTTCCAATATGACCTTCATATTCAGGCCCAGCGTGCCGCGGATTTGCTGCTGTATCCTGTGGCGCAGGCTTTGAATGCGGGCATCGATTTCCATTACATCGTTCGCCAGGGCGTCCTGGGCGACTTCGCGAAATATGCTTTCGGACACCTCCACTTTGACTTCGATCTCATCCAGAGTGCCCTCCCGTTTTACAATCAACTGGTAGTGAGGCACGACTTCAGGAATGCCTTTCAGCACCTCTTCAACCTGGGTGGGATAGAGGTTGACGCCGCGGATGATGAGCATATCATCGGTACGACCGCGAATAGGCCCCATGCGGACGTGCGTTCTCCCACATTCGCAGGGCTCGTGTGTCAGGTAAGTGATATCGCTCGTCCAGTAACGAAGCAAGGGCATAGCTTCACGTGTCAGATGGGTGAGGATGAGTACGCCTTCTTTGCCATCTGGAAGCGGTTCGCCTGTATTGGGGTCTACGACCTCCGGATAGAAATGGTCTTCCCAGATATGGCTGCCTGCACGCGCTTCGATGCATTCCTGCGATACTCCTGGCCCTAGAATCTCGCTCAGGCCATAGAGATTCGTCGAGCGAATGCCGAGGCTGGCATCGATATCGGCGCGAATTGTTTCCGTCCATGGCTCCGCCCCGAGCAGTCCATACTTGAGGCTGATTTCATCCGGGGCAACACCAAGTTGCTTGAATGCATCACCCAATGTTTGCGCGTATGAGGGGGTGCAACAAATAACTTCCGGCTTGAAATCGAGGATCAAGGTAACCTGGCGTTGGGTCATGCCGCCGGAAACTGGGACTACGGCCAGTCCCAGTTTTTCCCCACCATAATGGGTGCCAAGTCCACCGGTAAAGAGACCGTAGCCATAGGCGTTGTGCAGCATCATGCCGGAGCGAACGCCGGCAGCGACAAACGAGCGGGCCATCACTTCGGAGAATACCTCGATATCATTCCTGGTATAGCATACCACGGTTGCTTTACCGGTGGTGCCGCTGCTGGCATGAATGCGTATGATCTGCTCGCGCGGCACGGCCAGGAGGCCGAAGGGATAGTGATCTTTCAAATCCTGCTTGCGCGTAAAGGGCAGCCTGGGCAAGTCATCGACCGAGCGGATATCGTCCGGCTGGATGCCGGTATTGTTGAACATTTCCCGGTAGAAAGGTATGCGTTCATTGACATAACGAATCATCTGGCGCAGCCGCTCGTCCTGCAACTGCCGGAGCTTCTCGCGAGGCCAGGTTTCGACCTGGTTGTATACCATCTTTGGCACCCTCCCTCATGCACTGAAGCCACAAACGAACGATAGGGTCAGGAATGGCCTGTTTTGTTCATTGTAACTATGAGATGGGATGGGCGTCAAGTATATAGTCAGCCTTTTTTATCCTCGTCCTCCTCAGCTTCCTCTCCATGTTTCACGATATCGCCCTCTTTGAAGAGAATATCCTGCAAGGCCACTCTCCACTTCGGCTTTTGTCGCAGCAAAAACTCCAGATCCATACCGAAATGCTTAAATTCCTCCTGCTGAGAATTCTCCATAATGGCTCGCGCCTGGGGATTTTGTTCCAGGGAGATGCGCTGCTCGTACCAGTTGATGGCCTCGGCTTCTTCAGTAAGTGAGACAATCATGCGCGCAAAGGTACGTACCTCTTGCGAGAGCTCATTTGCTGGCTCGTGATACTGTTCAAATCCCATGTGGTGTTATCCTTTCCAAAAATACATCCATATGCGGGCTAACTACTTCTAGTACGCATCAGGTAGGTTAGACAAAGACAGTAGGGGCGGTGCTTGCCCGCCCGCGTACACAACCCGAGCAGTTGCGAGTCAGCACGCGAGGGCGGGGCAAGCACCGCCCCTACTGTCACCTGGCCGTTCGTCGTCCGTAGGCCCAGACTGCGAGCGGAATGAAGACGATGAGAATGCCAACACACCATGCCAGCGCCTGCCAGATGGTCAAGGCATCCGGGTTGTTGAGGAGCAGACCGCGCACGGCATTGACGATCAGCGAAACCGGCTGGTGTTCGGCGAAGGCACGTAGCCAATCCGGCATACTCGAAGTCGGAACGAAGGCGCTACTGGCGAAGGTGAGCGGAAAAAGCCAGATGAAACCGGCAGATTGTGCCGCCTCCACACTGCTCACCAGGAGAGCGATCAGTGCCGAAATCCACGAGAAAGCAAAGCTGGTGAGTATGAGGATTCCGGCTGCCGCGAACCAGGAAAGAACGCTGCCCTGCGGTCGAAAGCCAACCAGCAGACCCACCGTCCACATCACAATGACGATGAACGTGTTGCGCACCATATCTGAAATGGTGCGGCCCGTAAGGACGGCGGATTTCGCCATCGGCAAAGAGCGGAATCTATCGACCAGTCCTTTCTGCAGGTCGTTCGCCAGGCCGATGCCGGTCGTCGTTGAGCCGAATATGACGGTCTGGGTGAAGATTCCGGCCATCAGGTAGTTGACATAAGTGGTGCCGGAGACCGCGATGGCGCCGCCGAACACGTAGCGGAAAAGCAACACGAACATGATCGGCTGGATCGTGGCGAAGACCAGCTCTTCCGGGATGCGTGGAATCTGGACCAGGTGCCGCTTAGCCAGAACGAATGCGTCAGAAAGTGTCCAGTAAATCCTGGGACGCGCCTGCGGTTTTAGCGATTGCGTGATGCGAAGACCGGTGAGGCTCATCGTGTACTCCTTTCCAGCGGCTGGATATCAGCTGTTGCTACAGGTACATCCTCGCCAGAAGCGGTGCTTCCAGTCAGTGCGAGGAAGACATCATCAAGAGTGGGTTTGCGCAGTGATAAATCATCTAATCGAATCTGTGCGATATCCAGGTCACGCACGATCCCGGCAACAAGCTGCGTTCCTTGTTTGACCGGTACGACGATGCTGCGGCTGTCCGCGTCAATCTGAAGCTCACCGGAACTATAGGGTCGCACTGCTCGTATGGCGGCATTCAGGTCTCCACCGGGGGCTACTCTCAATTCGAGACGTTCGCCGCCGACCTGGTTTTTCAGTTCATCGGCTGTGCCTTTTGCTATCACGCGTCCATGGTCGACGACAGCTATCTGGTCGGCGAGCTGGTCGGCTTCTTCCAGGTATTGTGTAGTAAGCAATACGGTTGTGCCATCTTCGACGAGAGAACTGATAATATCCCACATCGCGAGTCGCCCGCGCGGGTCAAGACCGGTCGTCGGTTCATCCAGAAAGAGTACCGGCGGCATCATAATGAGGCTGGCTGCCAGGTCGAGGCGGCGGCGCATGCCTCCAGAATAGGTTTTAACGATACGCCCTGCGGCGTCAACCAGGTCGAAGCGCTCGATCAGTTCATTTGCGCGCCGCTTTGCCATTGCGCCCGACAGGTGATAGAGCCGCCCGAACATCTTCAGGTTTTCAAATCCCGTCAGGTATTCATCGACAGCGGCATACTGTCCTGCCAGCCCAATGCGCGCCCGCAGCGCTTCAGCCTGTTTGACCACATCCAGCCCTGCCACTATCGCTCGTCCAGAGTCCGGGCGCAATAATGTTGTCAGGATACGGACGGCGGTGGTTTTGCCTGCGCCGTTTGGACCGAGTACTCCAAGTACGGTCCCCTCTTCGGCGACGAGGTCAAGTCCCACCAGCGCCTGTGTCTTTCCATAACTTTTTTTGAGGTTCTCGGCCAGAATGGCCGGGGTGTTCGGCATCGTTTACTTCCTCTTCATATAGCCGTCTAAGAATTCAATCGGATTGCCTCAGAGCCGGGGGCAATCCGATGAAAAAAGGCGGCAGCCTATAGATTTGTTGTGCAGCATTCTTTTCTTGTGAGTATAAGAGAACTACTGATCTATTCTATTCAAAATGGGTAAAAATGGAAATGGACCATTTCTGCCAGCAGACCACAAAAATCCTTCCAAAGGATGGAACGTGGAGGGTTACAAGCCATTGCTAAACGTAAGGGCCGAAAAAGTATATCGACAAACCTTAAAGTAAGGACGTTCAAACCTACCAACATAGGTACGTTCAAGGGCACAGTTTGTTGCAAGAAGCCACTGGCTTTGTAATGAAACTGCTTTACAGGGTCCAATGATCAGAAGTAGCTATCTTTCCATCTTGCTAAACAGCGCAATTGTGTGGCTTTATTCCCTTGTGGCCTTGAGAGGGCAAATGCCTGCCATCAATTCTCAAGGAGCTGTAAAATTTCCCCTGAGACGACCTTTAAAACATCGGCTTGATGGCTGTAGATGAAAAAATGATCACCGGGGAAGAGATGATAGCGAAATTGGCCAGTCGTTTGATTACGCCATGCCATCAGCTCATCTGTAGTGACGGAGTAATCTTCAATTCCTCCAAAAACGCTGATAGGGCAGGCTAATGGCTCCTCGTCAGTATAGCGATACGTCTCAGCTGCCTCAAAATCTGCCCTTAACGTTGGCATCATCAACCGCACAAGCTCTTTGTTTTCCAGAAACTCTTTCGGTAGGCCATTCAAGTTGCTGACCGCTTTCAAGAAGACAGGCTCGCTCAGGTGGTAGCAGTGGGTATTCAAATCGGACAGCTGAGGCGCTCGACGTGCTGAAACAAAAAGATGTTCAGGTAAGGGAGCACGCAACCTGCGAAGTTGACGAACAAGCTCAAAACTGAGGTGCGCTCCCATACAATGGCCGAAAAAGGCAAAAGGAATATCCAGATGTTCTTGAAATGCTGGGAGCATCGCATCTACAAGCGCAGAAATCCGCGAGATTGGAAGCTCCATCAATCGATTCTGGCGACCGGGAAGCTGTACCGGCCAGACCTCTACACCGTCGGGAACGTGATTTGACCATTGGAAGTAAGCGGAGGCCGCTCCTCCGGCGTAGGGAAAACAAAACAGGCGCAGGCGTGGCTGCACATATATCTTTGGTTGTAAAAACCAGCTATTGGATGCCGGTATTACTTTCATGTTGCCCCAATCTCACCTTCGTTTAATAGAACTGATCATCTTTTATGTTCTCATATCCGCTTCCCAATAGCAATATTGCCAGCTAGCTTTTAACCGATATTACTACTTCCGCCCCGATTGTTATCGAAGCGAGATAGCCGGTAAGCGCGGCTATATTCGGGTGATCGAAGACCATATTCGCCGGTACTGTTCTATCTAGCATCAAATGCAAGCGATTGCGCAACTCCACTGCCATTAGGGAGTCCATACCGACTTCGAACAGGTTCTGTTCTGGTTCAAGATTGAAGGAAGAATCCAGCCCCAGTACCTGTCTGACCTGTAGGTAAACATGTTGCTGCAACAAGTTCAATCGATCACTTACCGGCACCGCCTCCAACTTTCGTAGCAGGTCTTCATGTATCCTTTGTTGGGAGATGCCAGGACTGCTCGCGCCTGCTGCTCCCAACGTAATTCATAAAGCCAGTCCTGTGCCTGTTGTCGCGCCTGGGGAATAAGTGCTTCACGTGAAGCTCGTCGCAGGTGGAGACCCTGGATGTTCGCTATTGCCTGCCCGTTTTCGTCCGTAATCTGCATATCCACTACCAACATTGATCCCTTCTGGTTGCTAGCAGCCCGCACGTTTACATGACACCATACACGCGTTTCTGGCCGCGCATAAAAACGAATGCTATCCATGCTTAAAGGCAGGTAGACAGGCTTTTCGCCGTCATTACCTGTCTGTTCCAGGCTTGCCTCGACTGCCTGGAAACAGGCATCTAGCAGGGCAGGATGGATGTAATATTGCTCGATTTCTCGCTCCAGTTGCATGGGTAGCACAATGGAAGCCAGGGCTTCTCCATCGCGTCGCCAGATTTGTCGCACGCCCTGGAAACTCGTTCCATGCTGGAGACCAACCTCGCGCATATGCTGGTAGTGCTGCTGGCTTTCGAGGATTTGAGAACAACGCGCCTGGATATCAGCAATCGGAATTCTTTCAGTAGAAAGGTTATCCGGGCTGTTTCCTATGCGTACCTGACCACTTGCGTGCAATATCCACCTGTCCTCCTCTGCGTTCTCTGGACAGCTAAAAATCTGTACCTCTGTGCTGGCATCATCCTTCGAAGGATTCAGAAGCAACTGTATCAAGCGGCTACTGCCATCGAGGAGAGCCAGAGCCTGGTGGATGAATAGGTCGTCAAGCTGAATATGCTCTTCTTTTAATGCTTCTCTTGCACCTTCCATCATCATCTCTACATATGCCGAGGCAGGAATTACCACTGTGCCATAGACCTGGTGATTATTGAGCCAGGAGATTGCCCTGGTGGGTAGCGAGTTCTCGAACACTATTTCCCTCATCGCGGAGCGGAGCCTGTGTCTCAGCAAGGGGTGTCGTGTTGAGACGCTGGAAGAACTATTATGGCGGAGAAGTCCTGGTTTCTTCTCAGAAAACCAGTAGCGTTTGCGCTGCCATTGGTAGGTTGGCAATGTCACGACTGTATCTGGTGCGTTTGCAGCCGGATACAACTGGCTCCAATTGATCGGGTATCCCTGAGAATAGAATGCTGCCAGGGATGTCAGCAGCACCGAACGCCCAGGCAGGCCCTGTCTGAGTGAAGGCAATACCAATCCCTGCTTTTCGTGGTGTTCCAGGCACTGTTTCGTTGGTCGAGCCAGTGCCGGTTGTGGGCTGATTTCCAGGAACGTCTGATATCCCATCTCAACCAGTTCCTCAATGGCGGGGCCAAAGCGCACCTCCTGGCACATGTTCCGGCCCCAGTACTCAGCATCATACTCCTCTCCCGAGCATTGTTTCCCTGTCACCGTCGAAACGATTGGAATAGAGGCTTTACCGGGCTGCAATCCCTGTAGTTCCCGCACTAAGGGTTCACGAAACCGTTCCATTTGTGAGCTATGGAAGGCATACTCTACCCGCAATCTACGGAAGAAAATTCCCTCTTGCTCTACCACATTCAGGGCTTCTTCAAGGGCCTCTGCCTCACCTGAGAGGGTAACACTCGTTGGGCTGTTCACCGCGCCTATCGAGAGGTGACCGCCGTAACCGGCCAGCAATGATCTCGCCTCCGCCTCAGAGAACTCTATCGCGGCCATTCTCCCTGATCCATGTGCCTGCTGCATCAAGCGCCCTCGATGAGCAACGACCAGTATGGCATCCTCTAAATTGAGGACGCCCGCTACGTGGGCGGCAGCTATTTCTCCCACGCTGTGCCCGACTACAGCTCCAGGTTCGATGTCCCACGAGCGCCATAAAGCTGCCAGCGCCACCTGTATCGCGAATACGGCGGGCTGGGCAATCATGGTTTCATTCAGCCGCGAGTGCTGCTCATCAGCCTGCAATTCCTCAATCAGTGACCACGGCACATGCTCTCTTAGCAAGGCATCACATGCTTCAATTACCGCCCGGAAGACTGGCTCCTGCTCGAACAATTGCTGGCCCATGCCTGCCCATTGCGTTCCCTGGCCTGCGAACATAAAGACCGGACCCGGTCTCGCCTCGCCTGCTGCTTCATTCGGCATTCTCGTCCCTTGCTCCTCCCCGGTGAAGGTTGCCAATTGAGAGGCAAGTTCTTCGTGGCTTTGACCTACCAGCGCAATGCGATAAGGATAGTGCGTGCGCCGCATGCTGGCGGTATAGCATATATTGCGCAAAGATGCCCCTGCGAGCGTTCCGCCAGGAATTGCCAGCTCGCGCTGATATGTGCGTGCAAGTTGTCCTAATGCCTCGGGATCGCGAGCCGATATGGGCAGCAGGAAAGAAACATGCTCCTCTGTAAAATGCAATGCGTCGTTGTCTGGAGCCTCCTCCAGCACTATATGGGCGTTGGTTCCGCTCAACCCTGCTCCGCTAACACCCGCGTACTTGCGTTCAATGCCTTCGGTCCATGCTCGTAAGCTGGTGGGGATGACAAAAGGTGTATCTTTCAGCGAGATGTGTGGATTGAGCGTTTTCAGGTGGAGTACCGGCGGAATCAGGCCATGCTGCATGCTGAGAACGGTCTTGATCAAGACGGCCATGCCTGCGCAAGACTCGAGATGACCAATATTTGTCTTTACTGAACCCAGCACGCATTCTACACCATTTGCTCGTAGCTGCCCCAGGACCGCTTTTAGCGCTTCAACTTCAATCGGGTCTCCAAGCACCGTCCCGGTTCCATGCGCCTCAATATATGAGATTTGTTCAGGCGCCAGTCCCGCATTATGTAGTGCTTGTCGAATAACGGCCTGCTGGGCCAGCCCGTTGGGCGCGGTCAGGCCATTGGAACGACCGTCCTGGTTGACCGCCGAACCGCGAATCAAGGCGAGAACAGGATCACCATCGGCCAGCGCCTGCGAGAGCCGTTTCAGTATGACAACGGCGCATCCCTCTCCACGCACAAACCCATCCGCGCTGGCATCGAACGTCTTACAGTGTCCCTCCGGCGAGAGCGCCCGCATTTTCGAGGTGACGATGGTAGAAAGTGGATAAAAGATCAGGTTTGTGGCCCCGGCAAATGCCAGATTACATTCGTTGTTGCGCAAACTTTGACATGCCAGGTGTATCGCGACCAGCGAGGATGAGCAGACTGTATCAACTACCATGCTCGGTCCCTGCAATCCCAGCAGATATGAAAGTCTGCCGGCGGCGAAACTTGGCCCGTTGCCTATGCCTGTGTAGGGATTGGCGCTGGTCGCATTATCATAGACCATCTGCTCCAATTGCATATCAAAATAGTCACGGTTAAAAAGCCCGATGAAGACTCCCGACTGGCTCCCATGAAGCTGTTCGGGTGGTATGCCCGCCCGTTCGAGGGCCTCCCAGGTTACCTCCAACAGGAGCCTTTGCTGTGGGTCGAGGTAATTTGCCTCACGCGGTGAGATGCCAAAAAACATCGGATCAAACTGGTCTATCGCGTCGAGAAAACCACCCCAGCGTGATACTGTCTTCCCGGGCGCATCTATATCCGGGTCGTAAAATTCGTTGATATCATAGCGGTCAGGTGGCACTTCCGTAATCGCATCCCGTTCCTCAACCAGCAACTTCCAGAACGCCTCTGGACTGTCTGCTCCCCCCGGAAAGCGGCAGCTCATACTGATAATCGCGATTGGCTCCGTTCTCTCCCTCTTCAAAGCTTCTAACTCAAGCTGAAGTCGCCGGATGGTAAGTAAAGCGCGCCGCTCGGGAGATACATTATTAGGATGTTGTTGCGAATCATTCATCGGTTCGATCCTGCACTTTCTGCTATTTTTCTCGTGTGACGCTACCGGGGCGCGATAAATCTGGCCCCTACACCTCCACTGTTGCCAGTTCAGGATATATTGGGCAGCCGGTTGCTCTTTCAAAAGGAGCAAATGTATCCCACTCTCGATTCGAGAGCAAGAAGGCCGTTAAAGGATTCTCTTCGCTCCAGAAGTCGCCACATAATAGGCGGGCGAGCCATTTCCGGGAAAATTTGACTCCATATTTCGACCGGTTGAATGGAATGCCTGCTCTTGGCGGCGCAGGCTCTTCCTGCGACTGCACCCGGTTCAACGTCATACGGGCAATTTGCTCCTCAAAATTGAAGTTGGATTCATAGAAGGAGTACATGACACGAAAGTAGCAATCATAGCCTGTCTTGTAGAAGTTTTCATATTGTTTCGCAGCTTGCTCAGGTGAGATTTCTTTGGAGAGAATCCGCGCGATTGTCTCGCCTGCTCTGCGCCCGGTCGTCATCGCCAGAAACACGCCGCCCGAGAAGATAGGGTCAACATAACACCCGGCATCTCCGACCAGGAAGTAACCTGGCCCTGCCGCTGTTTCGACGTAATAGCAGTAGTCCGATTCCGTTCTGATGTTCCCCAGCGGTGTGGTTCCTGCCAGGCGTTGTTGAATGCGTGGAATACGATGGATGTGCCGCTCGAAAACCTCTTCTGGAGAAGAACCCTTGAGAAATTCGGCGCGTGTTACTGTGCCTAATACTGATAACATCATCTTTGACCGGAATGGCCCAGATCCATCCCTGGCTATGGTTGCCCACCTGAATATCTCCGGGGTAGCCGGGGTTATTTTTCTCATTGAAATCGCCAAAGTGCCGGAAGATTCCGATCATCTTCTGGCGTGTAATCGGTTTGCGCAATTTGAAGTAGTTGGCAATCGTTCCAGCCCTGCCACTTGCGTCGACTACATATGCGGCCTCTTCCCGGTATATCTGTCCCTGGTATTCATACTCCACTCCAACAATTCGTTCTCCTGCGAGCAAAGGACGAATCACCTGCGCATGCTCAAGGACATTTACTCCAGCCTCTTTCGCACTCTCCAGCAGAACATTGTCGAAATGGGCACGTTCGACTTGAAAGGCATAATGAATATACTCTGGACCCTGATCGGTGAAGTCGATGCGCCGGAAATCGCCATCCCCTCCACAAAATTCCGCTCCCCACTTGGGGACGTAACGTTGCTGCTTTATTTTCTCCAGCAGGCCCATTTGCTCAAGCAGCCGGGTCATATAAGGCAGCAATGACTCGCCGATATGAAAGCGTGGGAAAACTGCCCGTTCCAACAAAAGAACAGAGAGCTTCTTCTGAGCAAGAGTGATGGCGGTAGTCGCTCCAGCCGGGCCACCACCAATAATAATGACATCATAACGCCCGGCATTCTGAGTAGTAGTGTGTTTACTGGCCACAGTCGATATCCTTTCGTCAGGTATAAATTTTAGCAGTGTATTTACAGACAACATGATGACGAAACAAGCAATGTACGAGTTCTCATCTTCGCTGTTCTAAGTGTACCTGGGAAGGCGTTTTTGTTTATCGTGTAAATAACGTATTGGACTACGTATTTTTCCGAATCAAAATCTGGCAGTGCAGGCTATCCCAGTAGAGAGTATCTTGAAGGAGTGCCCTGTTATAGTTGAGCTAACGCACCGCAGCCATTGAAACCCAGAAATGAATCCAACCGTGTCCTCTTCAGGAGAAATAGCAGGAAGGAAAAACGTGATGTGGCCGTTTGACGCGAATAATCAACAGATGTACCAGCAGTATGCCAATACCTGGGAGCAGGGGACATACAACCAGTTACCCAACCAGGAAGTGCAGCAGAACTATCAACGGTTCGTGCAGAATGCTCCTCCGCAACTTGTACAACAGGTTCATGAACAGTACTTCCAACAGGCTCCCGCAGAGCAGCGAGGTGGTTTGCTACAGGGAGTCCTTTCAGGACTGATGCAGCGTGGAGTGAATCCCCAGCAAGCCGGCATCCAGAACACCAATCCCTATAATATGTCGCCACAAGAAGCCGGGCGCCTGATTGGCTATGCACAGCCATATATGCCTGGCATGCTCCAACAAGTGATGGCAAATCCGGCGGCGCAAACGGCGGTCGCGGGTCTTGTCTCCTATGCCGCCAAACAGATGCTCGGCAATCGTGGGAACACAACCGGCGGTGGATGGAACTTATAAAGAAAGGTAGTTACGTTACTACTACTCTGTTAGTTTCGCGCTATGATATCCTTGCCGGAACTAAGAGGATAGTTCTGGCTATTTTTCCACCTCACGCTGGGCTTCACCTTCCGGTATTGCTCGCGTAAGTAATTGCCGGATTTCAGCATCAGACATTTGCTCGATCTGAGAGGCATATGAAGATAAATTGGTATTCCTCACACTGCCTCCCCGGTCATCTTTCCAGTCCTCGCGCGTGAGCGTCTCAATCTGTTGCCGCACCTCAGCTTCTGAAAGTCGTTCAATTTCTGCCAACGCCAGCGATGCTGCATCATTCTTTGTACCTGAAGCCTGCTCACCTGCCACATCAACAGGTCCCGGCGATTGAAGGTTGATAGAACGTCGTAGCGCAGCTACTAAATGCGGGGCGAGGTCGCGGGCAGTAGGATAGCTCCATAGAATTGTCACGGGAAGCGCCAGTTCCAGGCTCGCCTCCAGCCAGTTACGCAGTTCCACTGCCATGAGCGAACCGAGGCCGAACTCGCCCAGCGGTCGCCGCGCATCTATCTCCGCGATATCGACCTTTAACATGGTTGCCAGCTGTTCGCGAATTCGCGCTTCCAAAAACTTTTCTGCTGATCCTTCACCGTCTTCTAAGGCTAAAATGCTGGCGCGTATCCTATTATCTCCTGCTGGGGAAGAATCCGATCTGCCTGGCAGGTCCGATCCATCGATCAAATCTTTGCGCAGTATCTTTCCAAGCGAGCTTTTAGGCAGCGCTTCGCGGAACTCAACAACGCGCGGTATCTTGTAATCGCTCAACCTCTCCTTGCAATGCAGCAAAATTTCCAGTTCCATAGAGGCCAGATTTTTCGCTGCCCCCTCAGTATTGTTGAGAACAATCACCGCCTTTATCGCCTGCCCTCCATAGGGTCCGGCTATGCCAACTACCGCCGCTTCTTTTACCGCCGGATGGGTCTGAAGCACCTGCTCAATCTCCAGCGGATCAACCTTTTCTCCGCCGCTCTCAATAAAGATCTTCTTACGCCCGGTAATGTACAGCCGTCCCTGCTCGTCCTTTTTGCCCAGATCACCGGTAAAATAAAAGCCGTCCCTAAACACTTCGCGATTCAGTTCAGGCATATTGAGATAGCCGCCGGCCATAGCTTCGCTCTTTACCGCGATCTCCCCAATGCTCCCCGCAGGCAGTTCTTCTAGTGTTCCATTTGTTATCCGCACTTCTATATTCCCGCTGGGTCTGCCTACCGAATCGAAGCGTACTACCTCATCCGGCTCCATATTCAGGGCCACTGACCCCGTTTCTGTGCTGCCGTAAATCGACCGCAGCGGAATACCGAATCGTTGTTTAAAGCGCGTAAATACCTCATCCGGCAAAAAATTTCCACCACTCAGGCATAGCCGTAAAGTAGAGACATCGACCTGTACATCTTCAGGGGTTTCCGCAAGCGCACCGGAGATATAGGGCGTCGCCGGCAGTATCGTGACCTTTTCGCGTTTGATAAGTTCAAACACTCGTTGTGTGCGAAAGAGAAAAGGGACTTCAACTGTCACACCATCTCGGATGACAGGCTCTAACATTACCAGTGTTGCTCCGGTCGTTACCGGTGCCAGCATGCATTTGCCGAGGCCATGAGCATGAAATAGCGGCACGACGCAAAGCACAGTATCCAGAGCCGTCATATGTATCGCATCAATATATGCCTCTGTTTCATATGCCAGGTTTCTCTGCGTCCTACACACTTTTTTGGCACGTCCGGTAGAACCAGACGAGTACTGGTAAATTACCGGCCCATCAAAAGGTGCATGGGTAGCATCGAGGTCCATTCTGGAAACGTCTTGAGGCAAAGTGATGGTCTCATTAGACTCATCGGCGATAATCAGCGCAGGGCCTTTTTCTATTGCTCTGATGCCCTGCCTGCATAATTCTGACCGTTCAGCATTTGTTATAATACCCTTGACTTCGTTATCGGTGAGATAGTATTTTAACTCTTCGACTTTCGACGAGGGGTTTAGAGGAAGTGCGATCACTCTCAGGCCTGCCAGCGCATAAAAGCTCACCACAAATTCGATGGAATTGGGCATTACAAGCGCGATACAGTCTCCCTCACCCACATTCATTGCGCGCAAACGGTCCATGAAACGCGCTACTCGCCCAAGAAGCTCCGCATAGGTAATGCGTGAGCTTCCCAATACAAGCGCGGTTTTGTCTGCATAGGCCCCGGCAGTTTTTATAAGCGAGTGAAATAGCATCATAGCTTCTCCTCTTTTATGTAGCTCCTCAGGAGGAAAACAACATCTTCCCCATTATAAGATTTCTACATAGCCTTCTGTTCCATGCACGCGAATTCGTTGCCCATCTTTTATCAGTTTAGTAGCATGTTCTACTCCGACGACTGCCGGTAGCCCATATTCGCGTGCGATCACCGCTCCATGGGTCATCAGTCCACCAACTTCGGTGACCAGGCCTTTTATGGACACAAACAATGGTGTCCAGCTAGGGTCAGTAAAGGAAGTGATTACTATATCTCCATCTTGCAGATTCGCATCTTCCATGTGTAAGATAACACGTGCTCGTCCCTCTATCACTCCAGAAGAAACAGGTAGACCTGCAAGAGCGCTAGCTGGGAGATGTTCTCGTTTGTACTTCCCTGCAATGATTTCACCCTCAGACGTGATCACCCGCGGGGGCGTGAGTTTTTCATAGAATTTGTACTCGTCTTTTCGTTTGCTGATGACCTGGTAATCCAGTTGCTTTGTGGATATGACTTCGCGGAGTTCTTCAAAAGTGAGATAGTAGCTATCTTCTTTTTCATGAAGAACGTTGGCTTGTATGAGTCGTTCAGCTTCTTTCAGCAAAGCTTGCTTGTAAACGAAGTAGCGAGTAACCATGGCGTATTTTGGATATTCACGATAACCGATGAAATTCCTGATCAAGCTGATCATTCGTTTTGTTTCTCTGGCTTTCTCTTCACCATCCGGCAAGCCTTTCAGCCGATCTAAAAGCTCCTGTTCTTTTTCCAGAGCTGCCTTTCGCCCTTGCTCAAATCGCCGCTTGCCGGCGCCAGGTTCAAAGTTTTTGATGTTATTGAGGAGAATGGGAACCAGGATAGCAGGTTTTTCGCTCCAACGAGGCCTCGTAATATCTATCTCACCTGCGCATCGCATTCCATATTTGTTGAGAAAGTCATAGAGAGCGTCTCTAGCTTCTTTTCCCCCTTGGAACTTCATCAGCTCATCCAAAAAGCCATCATCTTTCACCTGTTGTAAATACGCAACCACTTCCGGATAAGGGCGAATTACATCTGCGACATCCAATAGCTCCAGACCCATTTCCGAAGTGATATTGTTCGGTACAGATTGAGAAAGCGTGTCTGCTACGTTTTTTTCACCTAGCCACTCCTGCATTTTTTCATTGATCCATCGTGAGGCATTCATAGCAGTCATAAACACGCCAAAACTTTGTGGATCGGCCAGGTTCTTCTTTAACTGCTGGATATCTTCCAGGATAAAATCAATCAGATCCGAGCCGGATTTCGTTTGGATCGTCTGTTTTAACTCGTCTATCGATGCCTGGCTACGCTTCATCAATTGAGAAACAATTGCCGGATCGTATTCGTTTAGCGTGAGAAAATCCCGCGATTGGCCTTGATTGCTTTTAGGGGGATCCGGTTCTTGCTGGTCAGCTGGTAACGATTCAATGAAATCGCCTCGCTCTATGATGGTCGTGAGTGCGTCTCTTAAGAGCGGATCGGATTGCCCCAGGACATTTACTATAATTTCTCTTCTGGCAGGTGAAGCCAGCTCCTGCGTGATATCAACAAACAACCGTCCACCTGCTGGATACATGGGCCGGCCAGCTGTTAACTGCCATATAGACAATCCCAGCGGTTTCATCGGATCGGTCATCATTTGTTGATGCCCAACAGAGACATAGACGTGATTTGCTTGATCATTCCCTTTCGGGATGGGATATAACGTAGTGATTGGCCGGCTCTGGACAATAGAAAATGCATCATCAACCAGGCACCATTCGATGTCCTGGGGATGGCCGAAATGTGCTTCGATCTTTCTGCCTATACGCTCAAGCTGCAAAATCTGCTCATCGGCCAGCGCTTGTCTGTCCTGCTGTTCAGGCTCAATCTCGTGTTCTTTCGTACCCCCATCTTGTAAGGCAGACACCTCCAGCTTCTTGGTGAATATCTTCTTCTCGATAATCTTGCCGTTACGCACTTTATAGCTATCGGCATTCACCAGGCCGGAGACCAGCGCCTCACCCAGTCCGAAGCTGGCATCAATGGATGACACCTTCCTATTAGAAGTGACGGGATCGGCAGTAAACAAAATTCCTGCCACCTGCGAGAAGATCATCTTCTGAACAACCACAGCCAGAAGGACTTTACGATGGTCGAAGCCGTTTTGAAGGCGATATGCTATCGCCCTCTCGGTAAAGAGCGATGCCCAGCACTTGCTGATATGCTCGAGGATTGCCTCTTTTCCGATAACGTTCAAATACGTATCCTGCTGGCCTGCAAATGAGGCCGCCGGTAAATCCTCCGCAGTTGCGCTGGATCGTACTGCATAGGCTTTTTTTTCTCCAAGCCTGGAGAGGAAACGGCTGATCTCTTCATGCATGTCTTCAGGGATGGCTACCCTTTCGATGACCCTGCGAAGCTCACCGCTCAGTTCACCGATTTTATCCCGGTCTCCCACCTTCAGAAGTGATAACTGCTCAAGTAATTCGTGAATCGACGGCGTTTCAGTAATGATTTTTTTAAAGGCTTCAGTAGAAATACAAAAGCCATCCGGTACACGTATTCCTTCAATTCTGGATAGTTCCCCCAGGTTCGCGCCTTTGCCCCCAACAACCATGAGTTTTGTTTTGTCAATAGTTTGAAAACCAAGCACATAGGAACTCATATGTTTACCTCCCTTGGCAATTCCTTCTTTGATGGTGAGATGCTGAGCGGAGCGAAGAATCTCACGTTAATGATGTCCTTCGGGCTAAAAAGAGGTCTCCTTGCTCAAACGAGAAGCTCTCACGGCAGGTGTGCCAACCTGATGTCGCTTCCACTAGAGTATAGGCGAAGGAACGCCCAAAAAAAACGTCCAAAAAGGCAGTGTCTGAGTAGACAGGAGATGCTATAATGAAGATGGGAATAAGAAAGCTCGAGGGCAACTTTTTCATCGCTTTAAACATATTTAGAGTAGTGGGAAACAAGATAATGACCGCACAACGTTTGATAAGAATATTTGCCATCATCACCGCTATCGGCGCGTACGTCATGATCATTCTGGGTGTACTCGTCTCGACCTCCGGATCGGGCCATGGTTGTGGCAACACCTGGCCGTTTTGTCATGGAGAGATTATTCCCGGCGTCATTACCATCCAGGGAGTGATTGAGTACAGCCACCGCATCATGTCAAGCCTGGATGGATTTCTGGTGCTTGTTCTGACTGTATGGGCATGGTTCATGTATCGCAAGGATTTTCGCGTCAAGCTCTTTGCATTTCTGAGCCTGCTCTTTGTGATCTTGCAAGGAGCGTTGGGAGCAGTAACCGTTGTCTACGAGGGGACACTCGCGCTCAACTGGATACTATCTGTCCATTTCGGACTCTCCTTGATAGCCTTTGCCAGCGTGATCTTGCTGGTCATCCGTCTTTTCCAGGTGGGTAGAGAACAACGGGGCATATCGACAGGGATTGCTCCAGAAGTTTCGCGGTTGCAACTGCCTATCTTCGGATTGGCTGTATACACCTATATTGTCGTGTATACAGGCGCATTAGTTGAGCATACAGGCGCGGTAACGAGCTGCGGCTATCAAATTCCGGGATGTGGTTCAGTATACTTTCCCAGCTTCACCTCGTTGGCCGGTATCCAGGTACTTCACCGCTATGTAGCCGCGCTGCTGTGGGTGCTGGTCCTTGGCCTGCTGATCACCATTTTGCGCTCTTACCGCGATCGGCGAGACCTCGTGCAAGGAGCATTGTGGGCGTTTGGTCTGATTACCTTGCAGGCGATAAGCGGCATGTTCAACGTCTTCACGGGTGGTCAACTGCTGGCCGCGCTTGTCCATACGACATTGATTGCCAGCTTCTTCTCAGTGCTCTGCTTCCTCTGGTTGCAGGTTGGATGGCCCTGGAAGCGCAAGAAGGCACTTCAGCAGATTGAGAGCAAGCAATCATTGGAATTAAAGACCGTCCCTTGATGATGCATTCTTATCAATGGTTGATAAATTCATCGGAGTAAGGGATGCGGGCCGATTTATCGACCCCGCATCCCTTACCGTATCTCAAGCTTCTACAGTATTAGGCAAGTGTACCAGGCGCGCGCTTTCTTCCCACATGCGTCGCTGCAAAGCAACATCATAAGAACGCGGCGAAGATCGAATCGGGATGCATTTTGCGAAGTATTTGCCGTTAATTCCCTCAACATCGGGTGAGCTTGCCAGGTAGATGGAAGTACGTGCCCCTTTTTCAGGACTGGAACCGAGACGCGAGAGGATGGATTTTGCCGCAGTCTGTAGATGGGGACCAACATTATTCATACCTATGTTGGTGAAAACAAAACCGGGATGGGCACAATTGAGAGTGACCCCTGAACCTTCCAGCTGGCGCGCCTGTTCGTAGGAGCAAAGGAGCATGGCTAGCTTGGATTGAGCGTAGGCGCGCCAGGCATTGTATCCTCTAACCAGCTGCAAATTATCCAGGTCAATGCGGCCAGAAGTATGTGCATCGGAGCAGACATTGACAACACGCGCTGGCGCGCTGGCTTTGAGCCTGTCAAGCAGTAAATGGTTGAGCAGGAAAGGCGCCAGGTGATTGAGTGCGAAAGTCATTTCCAGACCATCTACCGTCTCTTGCCGCTTCAGCATAAAAACTCCCGCGTTATTGATCAAAACGTGAAGATGGGGATACTGTTCTATGAAGGTCGCGGCGAGTTGGCGAATAGAATCTTGTGATGAGAGGTCGGCAAGTAAAAGTTCAACGTTGGGATTATGGCTGGTTGCCCGGATCTCTCGTACAGTGTCTTCCCCTTTCGCCCGGTTGCGCGCGACAAGAACGACGGTGGCTCCCTGTCGTGCCAGCCCCCTGGCGGTTATTTTGCCAATACCAGAAGTTGCCCCAGTGATCAGGCAAACTTTCCCTCGCATATGAACTCGAGCATTTCTTATCATAGCTTTTCCTTACTTATAGCAGTCGAAAATAGGAGGTAATCTGTCATTTGCCCCAACCTTTTAGGAGAAAGGGCCTGTTACCTCTGTTGATATTCTATCATGTTATTCACCTCAGGTTGCTGGCTGCCGCTTTTTACCCGTCTCGCAACTGCCCGGTTCTGGCTAATCCCGGCAGGCAGAGATATAATCTGGTAAAGTTCTGATTGTTGGCCAATCAATTCGTCGCACATTTGTTGGGAGAACTCTATGAAAAGAAGAATATTTACCGAAGAACATGCCATGTTTCGCGACACGTTGCGCCATTTTGTCGAGAAGGAAATGGTGCCGTATATAGGCCAGTGGGAAAAGGATGGCATTGTTTCCCGCGAGCTGTGGTTGAAGGCCGGGGAACAGGGCTTTTTGGGGATCAATGTGCCGGAGGAATATGGCGGAGCGGGTATCGACGATTTTGCGTTTAACGCGATTATCTCAGAAGAAACGTCGCGAGCCGGTGTAGCGAGTGCGGGCGCGGGATTTGGCCTGCATAACGATGTTGTTCTCCCATACTTTCTGTCCCTTGCCACTGAAAAGCAAAAGCGGCGCTGGCTGCCGGGTATGTGTACAGGCGAGTTGGTCACAGCAATCGCCATGACCGAGCCGGATACGGGCAGCGATCTTGCAGCAGTGCGCACAACTGCCATTCGTCATAGGGATATCTATATTCTCAATGGTCAAAAAACCTTTATCACCAACGGCATCCTGAGTGATGTAGTCATTGTAGTAGCAAAGACGCAGCCGGAACTGGGTCACAAGGGGATCAGCCTGATCGTGGTGGAACGCGGCATGGAGGGCTTCAATCGTGGGCGCAACCTGGAAAAAATGGGCCTGAAAGCGCAGGATACGGCGGAGTTGTCATTTGAAGATGTGCGTGTGCCGGTGGATAACCTGCTCGGCGAGGAAGGAAAAGGATTTTATTACTTGATGCGCAATCTCGCGCAGGAGCGCCTGAGCGTCGCGGTCGCGGCTGTGGCAGCCTGTGAAACGGCTTTTGAGATGACGCTGGACTACTGCAAGCAGCGCACCGCTTTCGGCAAGCCAATAGGCAGTTTCCAGAACTCCCGGTTTAAGCTGGCCGAGATGAAAACGGAGATCGAAATCGCGCGCGTCTTTGTCGATCGCTGCATCGAGGAACTGAATGCAGGAGAGCTGACCGCGGAGACGGCTTCAATGGCGAAATGGTGGACGACCGACCTGCAAAAGCGTGTGCTGGATCAATGCGTCCAACTGCACGGTGGCTACGGTTACATGCTGGAGTATCCCATTGCGCGCGCTTACCTGGATGCGCGCGTGACGAGCATCTATGCCGGGACCAACGAGATTATGAAGGAGATCATCGGTCGCTCTCTGGGCCTTTGAGAAAGGCCGCCTCTTTCCAGACGGCCATCCAACCATTGAATATTATGGCGCTGCTTTCCACAGCCAGCGCGAATAAGCCCGCGCCATGGTTTTACCCTCGCGTGTGATGCGCTGGAACTTGGTAAATTCCTGTCCTGTTGCGGGATACGGTTCAAACCAGTTCTGTATTTCCAGTTGTTCTCCAAAGCGCGGGCTGTCGCTGTACTCAATATCGTAGTAGCGAATCCGGAAACTGGCTGCGGCGGGAGTGATACCACTCGATCCCAATGCTTCCCAGCCCGCGTTGTCCAACGTTTCCACCGCCGAAGCATTATTGAGGTGCTGCATGAGGTCGATCTCTGAGAAATGCACGACGGCAGAGGTCGTAACGGGGGGATGGTCGGGAAATGCCGGAAATGCCGGTTCTGGTTTTGGCGCCGAAACTCCGCCGGGCAGCCAGATTTGTGCCGTTCGATCAGGCAGGCGTGTGGGACGACCGTGAGTATCAACATAGACCCAGAGGGTGTGCGCGCTTGCCAGGGGTTGGTCTTCCGGGTTGTCTGCCAGCCTTGCCTCGTATCCTCTTTGAGCAGTTATGCGTGTGAAGCCGATGCCAAAGGTTCTTAATTCGAGCCGCGTGTGATATGGTATGGGCCTGGCAAAGGACATGACCGTCCTTTTGATGACCCAGTAGCCGTTTCCTTCTAGCTGGGCATCCTCGGCGTCACGCGCGGCGATCTCCTGCATATAGCGTAAAAAGGCGGCAGGCGTGAGCAGGCCGTCGCAGTTACATTCATCGTAGCGTACAGTATGTGTGAGACTAAACAGCCGGTTCATGCAAGTTCCTTTGTGTTTGGATTGACTGCCTGTTTTTCTATGCCGCCGACCGCAGCTTCAGAGTTGTGTTGGGACTGGCGGCGCGTCCGAAAGAGGTATTGCAACGGTGAGGCCAGCACATTGCTGGTGGAGAGCCAGGACCCGGCGATGATCAGCAGGAATCCGACGATGATAGCCGCGTTGAGCGGTTCACCGAGCAAAATGATACCCAGAAGGACAGCGACGGCCGGATTGACATAAGTGATGACGGTAGCACGGCTCGCTCCGACTTCCGCGATGAGTGCGAAATAGATAACATAAGCCAGTGCTGTACACACTACGCCGAGTACCAGCAAACTTGCGATCACCCCTGCGCCAGGTATTTTACTCGGAAGGTGTATCAGTGCGAGCGGCAACACTACGATTGCCGAGGTGGTACACATAAATGCCACTACGCCCAGTCGTGGCAAGGCAGCGATGGTTGGTCGCTTGACCAGCAGAACGCTCAAGGCGTAACAAGCCGTTGCCAGTAGCACCAGTATGGCCCCCAGTAGCCCTTGCTGATCTCCACCGACGTCAAAGCCTAGCAGGGTTACGACCCCGGCGATGCCTATGAATAGGCCTACCAACCGCACACCTGTAACACGTTCGCTGTAATCTAAACGCAGGGCGAATAGTGCAACAAGCAAGGGATCGGCGGCGATCAGCAGGCTGGTGAGCGATGATGCGATATGCTGCTCGCCGGCGCTGATCAGCAGAAAAGGCGCTGCGATCTGTACACATGCTAGAGCGGCTACCAGGTACCATTTCTTTCGTAGTGGTCGCAATGCGCCGCGCCGGGCAGCCAGTGGAAGCAAGACAATGGCGGCGATACCGACGCGCGCAAATACCACCACGCTCGGATCAAGTTCTTGCAGCGCAATTTTGATGAATAAATAGGGTATGCCCCAGATCACCGACATCGCGATGAACAGCAGCCAGCCCTTTCGGCTCATGTTCCCTCCTGCGAATACTAGAGGCAAGTGATACCCGCTCTCCATTCTGAAGAGATGGATAGAACAACCGAGGTCTTATATCTCGTTACACGCTCTCTGGAATGTCCTATGAGGCAGAACCACTGAACCATACAAAATTGATCAGTGGTTCTCTGTCAGTATAGCACAATCTTGCGTTTACATTTATTTTTGGTTATATTCATGTTTGACGACGATAACCATTACCCGGCAGGTAGTGATTCCAACAGTGAAAGCAATGGGAGTATAGAACATCTCCGCTTGACCTTTTCGGGTCTGGTGGTATACTTTCCCCTGCGAGCGGGAATCGCGCCCTTTCCCGAACCCGTTTGGGATTGAAATTTTGAGCATGCTGAAAGGGTGGCGGTTGAGTGAAGGCAGATGATCTTCTCAAATTCCAGTTGGAACAGCGCGTGGATGAGGGGAAAGTGATAGCCCATGGGCGCCGGACATTGTTGATCGATCCGGCCGTTTTTGATGCCCTGCATCTTGAGCTAGCAGGTTTTCTGAGTGAGGATGAGGCGCGGGGAACGCTCAACCGGCTTGGGTATGCTATGGGTCATAACGCTGCCCGTCGCCTGCGTGATCGCTACCACTGGAATGATGAGCACGAGTGGATCGCAGCCTGCGCGATCATGATGTCCTCGTCGGGGCTGGCCAATGCAAAGTTGAAGCAGCTCGCGTTTGATCACTCCAGGGGTTCTTTTCTGGCGGAGTTTACCTGGATTGACTCGTATGAGAGCGAATTGCATCTGCGGCATTCGACAATGTCCCAATCGCCTGTATGCTGGATGCTAACCGGTTACGCGAGCGGCTATTGTAGCTTTGCCGCTGGCCAGCGCCTCCTTTGTCTCGAGATGGAATGCGTCGGCACGGGTGATATGCGTTGCGTTGCCGTGGTCAAGCCTATCGCCGCGTGGGGTGAAGCGGCACGCAAGAGCGCCCTCGATCTCGTGCGCTTTGAGGCATTGCATAGAATGCACAGCCTTCATAAGCAACTCCTTGAGAAGGAGGATTTGAACAGCGAGCAGCAGCGAGCGACACTGACAGAAGCTCTCAAGGAAGCGAAACTCAAGGCACTGGAAAGCCAGGTCAATCCGCACTTTCTTTTCAACACCATTAATGTGATCGCTAAACTGGCCTTTCTGGAAGGGGCGACTGAAACGGAAGCAATGGCCTATGCGCTGGCCGATTTAATGCGCTATTCGCTGCGGAGTTCTTCGGATACTAATAGGCTGGTAACACTGCGCGATGAAGTGGAGCACGCGCGCCAGTATTTACTGATCCAGAAAACGCGCTTTCGTGATCGCTTGCAGTTCAACTTAGAGATCGATGAAATGGCGCTGGACATCCGTGTGCCCCCGCTCAGTATCCAGCCAATTATTGAAAACGCTTTCGTTCATGGCCTCGAGCCAAGCGAGCGTCCTGGCCAGTTGCTTTTGAGCGTGCAACGAGCGCGCGAATATGTCGTCATCAGCATTCAGGATAACGGTGTTGGCATCAGTGGCGAACATGTCCATAAATTGCTGGCCGGGGAAGCAGACTCGGTTTCCGATCATTGGAGCGCTCATACGACCGGGCTGGGACTGATTCATGTGCGCAACCGGCTCCGCTATTACTATGGCGAACAATGTCAACTGGTCATTGAGAGTGAATTGGGCAGTGGCACTACTGTGCGTGTGCTCTTGCCTTTAAGTGGAGCGCCTGATATCTAGTGCTAAACATTTCACCCAGGCAATGGCTAAAGCAATGATGAGACGCAACGTTTACAAATTGATGGTGGGTGATGATGAAGAGATCGAAAGGAGAACAGTCCAGTTGCTGGTAGAGCGACAACTGCCAGGAGTCAAGCTGGTAGATGTCGCTGCTACCACGACGGAGCTGCTGGTGCGTCTGCATCTTGCCCGGCCTGAACTGCTCATCCTCGATAGCCATCTGCCAGGCAGTGACCTGGTGACGACGCTGCATTTGCTGTTGAGCCAGCACCCTGCTCTCAGAATCATCATTCTGGCCGATTTTAATGAAGAATCCTTGATGGAACGCTGCGTTCGCTTTGGCGCTTTCGCCTATTTGACCAGGCCGGTACAGCCAACGCGCCTCCTCAGTGTCTTGAGGCGGGCAATTGTAGTCCTGGAAAATACAGTGTAAGGCAGGCTTTGCGCTCGCTATGAACAGGTTCGGTGCGATGGGAACACATCTGTATCGCATTTTGATTGCTGAAGATGAAGAGATTGCGCGGCGTGCGCTCTGCCTCGCCTGTGAAAAGAGCGGCTGTCCGGTAGAGGTGGTGTTTGAGGCGGCGACCGGGCGGCAGGTTGTGGAGGCAGTTAGCAAGCTCCGGCCCGATATCATTTTGATGGATGTTGTTCTGCCGGGTGTTGACGGCCTGACTGCTACCAGGTACGTTCACCAGCTCTACCCTGGCACGAAAGTAGCTATTGTCTCTGCCTACGATAAATTTGATTATGCACAGGAGGCGCTGCGAGCCGGCGCGGTCGATTACCTGCTCAAGCCTGTACGTTCTGAACAACTCACGGCCCTACTGAAGAGATTATGCGCCGACCTGGATGCCGGTGATGCGAAGAAGGCGGCGATTGCCGTTTCCCCAGCTCTGTTTGAGAAAGAAACCGCTGATCCCGAACAGGATCGTCCACACAACGTGGCATTGAAACATGCTGAGGCTTATATCAACGAGAACTATGCCAGGGGACTTACCCTCAAGCAGGTTGCGGCTCATGCACATATGGCTCCTACCTATTTTAGCCGCATCTTCAAGCAAGAAACCGGCTGTACCTTCAGCGAGTATGTAACTCGTGTGCGTCTGCAAAAGGCGAAACAGTTGCTCTGCACGACCACGCTTTCCATTACAGAAATCGCCCATGCGGTTGGCTACCAGGGACCCAACTACCTGGCCGAAGTTTTCAAGGCGGTTGAAGGGATAACACCCAGCAGCTATCGCCGTACACATAGTAGGGCTTAGCGCAAATTATTCCCGCTATTCCCGACGAACTATAATGAAATTGAACAAGCAAATCCGGCAATCAGAGGCGCTCACCATGTCATTCTGAGCCCGGCGAGGAGTCTGCTGGGATTCTGAGCGCAGCGAGGAATGACGTGGCCGGGGCCACTCGGATTACCAGTTTTGATTGGTAAAAATTCATAATAGGTGATGGGCGCGCTATGCCTGGCCTCTACGAGTCGCCCCTGTCCCCGGCACGTTGCATAAAATTTCGTAGAAAAAGATAAATTTTCGGATAGATGATAGCGTCAAAATCGATTAAGCTGATTGGTAAAGGGCGATGACTATCGCTGTGAAAAGAGCCGAAAAGGAATAGCGATTTTCATGCTACGACCTGTGCAAGACCAATCAGAGTATCCGCTTACCGGTCAAACTTCGCGCCTACAGCGGCTTTGGGAGAGCGGTGGTTTCGCTCTCACCCTGCAACTGCCTCCCCTTCTGACCGCCGGGGCCAGCAACGTTGTGAAACAGATAGCGTCTCAGATTCCTGCGTTTGACGCCGTTCTCGCTGTCGAAGCACCTGATGGCGCGATAGCAATCAGCAGCCTGGCAATGGCGATAATGCTGAAACGAGCAGGGATGGAAGCGGTTGTGCAGATCGGTGGGCGTGATCGCAATCGCCTCGCATTGCAAAGCGACCTCCTGGGTCTTGGCGCTCTAGATATCCACACGCTGCTCGTCGATATGCGACCGCTGACGCGAGAATCCCTCGGCCAGAATGCCGACGCCCGCCTCGTCACCGACCTGGATGGGCCAGCCTTACTTGCCACGGCCATAAGGATGCGCGATGAAGGTCGCTTTATCTCGGGAGCCAGCATCAAGAAACGGCCGGTCTTCTATATCGGGGCTTTCCTTCCGCTGGAGTTGCCTATCGAAAGTGCGGCGTTGAGCAGCGCCCAATTCGTTGTTACGCCGCCGGTAGATGATGTGCAACGTTTCATTGCTGCGCTTAAGACATTTCAGGCCAATCATGCCGATTTTTTGTCCAGCAGGCCGCTTCTGGTAAGCCTTCCACTGCCTCCAGAAGAGACTGCGATGACTCTTGAAGAAGGAGAGATCAGCATTCAATGGATAGCCACTGCTATCGAGGCGCTGCAAAATTTCAAAGAGATACGAGGTTTCAATGTTGTGGTTGCCGGGCAAAGCGACCTTGCCGTCCTGGAACAGGTCATCCGGGTGGTTGATCTACGGCGGGCGATGAAGCCATAGGGCCGTGTTGATACAAAAAGGATGTGCCGTCTATGCTTATCGAATTAAAGCCAATGAAACGAAAGAACGATGAGCAGGTCGCGGCCGTTTTGAGCGCGCTTGGTAAGGTCGCAGCTGATTATCATCAAAATCCCGCTTACCAGCAACTGCTTCGCAATGCTCATGTCTCTTTCGATTGGATCCAATACAAGAAAAATTTCAGACCACCTGTTGCAGAGCGTGTGGCTTTCGACCCTGATTGCCAGACCGTTCACCATCGTGAGGTGCTGATCGATCTTCGCCAGGTCGAAGCCGAAACGTTCGCTGACCAGTTGCGCCAGTTGCTCGATAGCTGGGCGCCCACCATGTCTCCCTCGCGGAAATTGCTCGAATCCTCTTTCCATGAACCCAATATTCATAGCAGTGGGGATTCTACTGTAGCAGTAATTGCTCCCGGCGTGCTAGGACAACGGGCTGTTGCCAATGCGACGGGCAAAGAAAAGCTTTACCTTGAACCATTTCAACCGGCTCGTAATAGCATTATCTGGTCGTTCAACAGTCTCTTCTGGAATGCTCTGGACAAGTGGGAAGCCAGTTTCAACAAGGGTTACGAGGTATCCCTGCCGGGTGGGGTGACCGATGCCTGCAATCCCGATTTTGTGGCCGAATCGGTGAAACAATTGTGCCGGGTACTCGACGACCTGCGCGCAAGAGAGCAGCTACCTGAGCAGATCTTCGTGCTGGAGATAGGAGTGGGTAATGGCACGCATGCCCGCACCTGGCTCGACGAATTTCAGCGCTACACGCGCGATGAACCCTCTTACTTTGATCGCCTGCATTACCTGATGAGCGATTTCTCCTTGTGTGTCCTCGATGGCGCGCGTGAAGCCGTCACGGCGTATCTCGATAAAGTGAGCTTCCTGGTAATGGATGCGACCGACCCGCTGAAAAGTCTCTCATTTCTGCGCTACAAGATCATGTTTATTCATATCTCCAATGTCTATGATAATTTGCCCAGCAGCGAGCTGGTCAGGTGGGACAACCAGTATTACCAGGTTGAGGTGAGGGCCTACCTGCCACTTATTGAGGCCGAGAAGATCGGAGAAAAGTACCGCCTGGGTGGACGCGACTTGATGACCACCATTATCCGTTTCCTCAAGATCGGCCCGGAATACTTTGATGATATTGAGGAGGGCGTGCGCTTCTGGAACGATGTCTGGTACGCGCTCAAGCTAGAAGAGCGTTGCGTGCTGCTGCCAGATCTCACACATCTTAAGCTGTTTGATGGCTTTGATGGTATGGATGTGCAAACCCTGCTTGACGATGTGGGCGGCAACATACGTATGCACCTGAACGAGATGGCGCTGAAAAGCTTCATGAATACCGTACCATTGCTGCATCCGCGCGGGATTTTCCAGGTACAGGATATTTTCGTGACCGATCTGGAACAATACTACACCGGGTTTCGCGGGCCGGGCAAGTACGATGGCTCGGTGGTCAACTGGGTGAATGGCCCCCTGCTCCGGCTGGTCGGCAAACGCTGCGGCTACAATGTACATTTCCAACCATTCGTTTATCGTCAGAACTCGAATATCACGATTCTGACAACGAGTGTGAGAGATTGATGTCGGCAGATGAAAGGCAAGAAAACGCTATGATGGCTCAGGATAGACAGCAGCATGAAAGAAGACCGGGCGGCAAGCGCAGAGAACGTGAAAGGGGAAGTTTTATGGCGATAGATAAACTCTTACCGACAAGCGTGATCGGTAGCTATTCCGTACCAGACTGGCTAGAACGCGCCAAGACCGACTATTTGCAGCGCAGGATCAGCGGCGATCAACTCAACGATATGCACAACATTGTCATCCAGGCTACGATTAAGGACCAGGAACGGGCGGGCATCGATATCCTGACCGATGGCGAATTGCGCCGCGATAATGATATTGACTACTTTGCCTATCGTATTCCAGGGGTCGAAATTGATCACCGCACGAAGGCCTATTACTATGATTTCTATGACAGCGTGATCCGCCACAAGATTCCTACCGCGTCATTGGGACTACTGGCCGACCTGGAATTCCTCAAGCAGAATACCGATAGGGCTGTTAAATTCACCATTACCGGTCCGTTGACGCTCGCCAAGCGCATCAAGAACGAATATTACCAGCACGAGGAAGAGGTTGCATTGGAACTTGCCCGCATCATAAACGGAGAGCTAAAAGCGCTGGCGAAGGCAGGAGCCGACTATATCCAGTTAGACGAATCATATCTGACCGGCTACCCAGAAGACCTGGCATGGGTGGTGCGGGCGCTCAATATTGCGACCGAGGGTGTGGAAGCGCATATTATCCTACATGTTTGCTATGGGAATCGTTATGGCAAACCATATTGGGATGGCAACTATCGTTTTCTCTTTCCAGGAATCTTCGAAGCCCACATTCACCAGCTGGCCCTGGAGTTTGCGCGCAAGGGTGACGAAGACCTGGAATTGTTCAGTAAATATCCCTCGGAGTTAGAGCTGGGCGTGGGAGTCATCGATGTCAAGAATTCGCTTGTTGAAACGCCACAGCAGGTAGCAGAGCGCATACGGCGCGCGCTCAAACATGTGCGCCCTGAGAAGCTCTACGTCAATCCCGATTGCGGGCTGCATCATCTTCAGCGCGAGATTGCCTTTAAGAAGTTGAGGGCAATGGTTGAGGGGGCAGAGATTGTTCGCCAGGAGTTATCATGAATCCAGAGCAAAGCAGCAAACAAACAGAGGATGGGCGGGTGGCAGCTTCGCAAAGTGCTGTTCCAGCTAAGGGAGGAAAGGGACGGCCGTTAAGGGTTCTGGCAAGCGAGGTTGGACAGGTAGGGAATGTTGTGGGGCGAGCATTGCTCCAGTGCGAGAGGTTAACGAAGGAAGCGCTTTTCGGCTGTCATATGTGCGGCCAGTGTATTTTGCAGCAAACGGCCCTGATCTGCCCCATGCGCTGTCCGAAGGGAATGCGCAATGGGCCATGCGGGGGGCCTTCGCTCGATGGCCGCTGCGAAGTCTATCCTGACCGGTCCTGTATCTGGGTTGAAATCTACCAGCGTTCGCAGCGTTTTGGCCTGACCGGTCGCGTGGAGAAGCTGCAATGGCCGGTCGATTGGTCATTGCAGGGTACCTCTGCCTATGGCAATGTCCTCAACGGAAAATGGTTCACTCCCAAATGGTCTGAGGTCCTGGACCGTCCAAAGCCTGCTTTGAAGGCAGGTACGAACCTGGAACATGCGCTCAATGCGAGACGGTTCGTGATAACGGCCGAGTTGGGGCCGCCGCGTTCCGCCAATGCTGATCTTATACGCAAGAAGGCCGGGCCGTTGCGTGGAAAAGTCGCGGCGGTAAATGTCACCGATAACGCGTTGGGTATCGCCCGGCTGTCCAGCCTGGTTGGATGCGTGATCCTGCAAGAGATGGGAATAGAGCCGGTTTTACAGATGAGTTGCCGCGACCGTAACCGTATTGCGTTGCAAAGCGAGCTTATCAGTACGGCAGCGCTGGGCATCGGCAACGTGCTGCTTTTGACGGGGGATCACCAGCGCTACGGCGACGACCCGCAGGCCATGGGTGTGTTTGACCTGGATAGCGGTTCGCTGCTAGCGCTGGCGTGCCGCATGCGCGACAGCGGCCAATTGCTATCCGGCCAGAAGATCGATAGCCCGCCGCGCCTATTGCTGGGAGCTGCTGCCAATCCTGAAGGCGAACCGCTCGATCTGCAGGTCTTGCGCCTGCAGAAAAAGGTAGCGGCTGGCGCGGACTTTATTCAGACGCAGGCTGTCTTCGACATCGACCACTTCAAACAATGGATGGCCAGGGTGCGCTCGCTTGGTCTGCATCAAGCAACCAGAATCCTGGTTGGTATCCTCTTACTACACTCGGCGGAGCGAGCCAATTTCTTGCGGGAGCATGTGCCAGGAATGCGCGTTTCCCAGACTACAGTCGACCGCTTGGCGAACGCGCCTGATCCGAAAGCAGAAGGCAAGCAAATGGCGCGGGAATTGATCCAATCGCTGGCAGAGATCGAAGGCGTTGCCGGTATTCACGTGATGACAATTGCCTGGGAGGAGGCCATTCCAGAGGTGATTGAGCCATTTAGCGCGTATATTAATGCGGATGCTCCCATTGATTGATTGAACTTTTCACCACCGGTCCTGCTCAACAGGAAGGCCCTGCTTGTCCCATTCATTGAAGCCGCCGGCAAACTTACTGAACGAACGCGAAAGAGATTTTGAAGCCGCTGCTGGCCGGCCTATCAAATCAGCAGGTTGCCCGTGAGCTTTTCTTAAGCGTGTTCACGCTTAAGTGGTACAATTGGCAGTGATATAACAAGCTGAGATGACTCCACATTATAAAGTGTACTATAATGATCCTAAAGTTCCGGTTCTAGCCTGGAGTGACATCGGAGGAAAGGATCATCTATGCCAAACTGGTTTGTGCGAACTCTGCTATTTGGAAGTTCCTACCTGCCCATGTTTCCCATTTTGATGCTCCTGTATTGGGATATGCATGTCGCCTGGGCAATTGTGCTTGGAATCGTTGGCCTGTTATTGCTGGCAGTAACCCTATGGTACTTTGGGCGAGAGGTACGGACTATGAATCCCACATCGGTGCGCATCATCCAGAGGCAGAGCCATGACAGTGATACCATGAGCTATATCGCGACGTACCTGTTTCCCCTCCTGTCAGTCACGCTTGATAGCTGGAAGCAAGTGCTGGCGTTAGCGTTGACATTTGTTGTAATCGGATTTGTGTACGTCAATAGCAAGATGATCTATATTAATCCGGTGCTGTTGCTACTCTTCCGACTACACCTGTATGAAGTAGAAATTGAAGGAAGGGAAGGTCTTCATTTCTCATTATTGGCCCGTAAGAATCGCTTTGCGATACCTGTGATCATCGAAGTAGTGGAACTGGAGTCGGGAATACTTTTTGAGGTGTAAGGGAGCATAATATGGAGAAGAGTCCAGGTGACATTTATCAGGAACTGGCCGAACTTACTATTGCTAATTACGACGTAGCGACTCTGCTGGCGTCTTATCCGAAAGATGCGGACAGGCCCCAATTTACACATCTCAATATGGGGGGCAAACTGCCGGATGCGTTTCTCAGCACTATCGCTTTTGTGCGCGAACACCAGTTGAAGGCAGGAGATGGAGTGCGCGTACTTCCCTATCAACTCGATAGTCAACCCGGCGGTGATGTGGTTGAGTACATGAATCTCGCAGAGGAACCTTATACCATTATCAAAGAGCAGATCGAGGATCTGGATCACTCGTCCATTGGAACTGACGCATTTCAATTGGATATCTCATTTCTTCAGCATACTCGCTATTACGCCATTGTGCTATGCCCGAAAGGTGGTAGCGAAGACCCTCCCTATTGCTTCTTACGGCTCTACCAGCCGATGATACGTAAAATCGGACGAAGTTTGACGGCAAAACTGTCGCGAGAGCGCGGTTACTATGACCTCGCGGAACCGGCCGATATATTTGTATTTGATAACCAGATCGATGCAATCAAAGTAGGTAATATTCTCTTCGTACTGGATAAGCATCGCGTCGACACGATGTTCGGTTTTTCTCATGCCTTAACAATGACAGTAAATGCCAGCATAGAACAGCTTGCAAAGAGCCACATCGCAATCGATAATGTTGAGGCGTTCGCCGAAGCTTGCAGAAAAGACCCACGCAAGGCCGCTCGTTTGCGTAGCATCGCGCAAAAATTCGCAACGTGGCCCTCGTATAAACAACTGGATATGCACCTCATTGCCACCTTTATCAAGAAAAAGAACCTGAAGATTCAGATACGCAATGGCCAGCTGGTGTTTGACGCAAAGACACTCTGGAGCATGCTCCGGTTGCTGGACGATGATTACCTTATCTCCGAATTAACGGGTGACTTCTATGAAGTGGAAGGAAAACGGACATTTTCATAAAATCGCGCTGTCTGTCCGATTAGTCAGACTGCTCTCTAATAACCGGCGCGGGATGAAGAAATTCTCGTCAAGTATTTCTCCGGGGTTATAACTGTCCACCATTTTCTGCTAAACATTATAGATTCTCTACCACCCTTGCTATCCCGTCAACACTTACCGCGGCTATTTTTAAGTCAGGTTGCCATTGCTATAAAAGCATTTGCAAAACCACAAAAGATATTGAGATACATGGTCCCCTGCATAAAGGAGATTTGCTGAAGTGAAGAATGCTATCACTGCTGTCATTGGCGCGGGCCCATATGGGCTCTCAGTAGCGGCCCATTTAAGAGCCAGGGATTTACCAATGCTTATATTTGGTCGACCTATGGAATTCTGGCGCAATATGCCGCCAAAGATGTATCTCAAGTCATCATGGAGCGCATTGAGCATTGCTGATCCTGCCGGGGCCTACAGCCTCAAGCGCTACAGCCGGCAGACAGGTGTTTGCAAGCAGGAGCCGGTGCCTTTACGAGTATTTCTTGATTACAGTGAATGGTTCCAGAAGCAGGCCGTTCCTGATATCGATCAGACCTATGTGAAGTTCCTTACCAGCGATGGTCAGGGGTTTCATCTTGACCTTGCGGATGGGCGAAGCGTGAAAGCCAGGAAGGTGGTAATCGCTACGGGCATTGCTGCATACGCGCATATACCCGAAAATCTGGCGCATCTCCCCCCAGCGCTGCTGACCCATAGCCAGGATCATAAGGATTTCTCCGATTTTAAGGGCAAGAGTGTCATCGTTGTGGGTAGTGGGCAGAGTGCGCTGGAGGCCGCTGCGCTTTTGTATGAAGCGGGAGTTGCTGTTGAGTTGATCGCCCGGGGACCGATAGTTTGGATTGATCGCCGGCTGTATTATTTTACGGGTCCGGCAAAACGTATTTTTTACCCCCCCAGCGATGTTGGTCCGCCGGGCGTGAACTGGCTGGTGGCTAATCCACTCCTCTACAGGCGCTTCTCAGATAAAATGAGAGTTTCGCTTGATACACGCGCTGTGCAACCCGCGGGAGCACGCTGGCTACGTCCAAGAATAGAGGGGCGCGTGCCTCTTACTTCCAATACGCTGATAGCGCAAGCTGAGGAGGTAGGTCAACGCGTGCGTGTCAGGTTAAGTGATGGGACGGCGCGCACTGTGGACCACATCGTCTTGGGAACAGGATATCGTGCAGATATTCACGCGCTCAGGTTCATCGACCCTACCCTGCTTAACCAGGTGCAAGAGCATCATGGCTCGCCTCTTTTGAATAAATGGTTTGAGTCATCAGTGCCGCACCTGCACTTTGTTGGGGCGACGGCCGGTTATGTATTTGGGCCGCTTTGTCGTTTTGTCGTGGGGGCGAAAGTTCCCGCGCGGCAAATAGCCCATCACGCCGCTACTATGTGACAGGCATGTTTCACGTGGTAGAAAGGAGAAAGGTGAGGCAATTGCTATGCCGCTACGGCAGGAACGTCCTGGTATTGTCGTGCTTGGCAGCGATTTTAAGGCGTTAGGGGTTGTGAGGAGTCTGGGGCGCAGGGGCGTCCCCAGTGTCGTTATCGACACTGTTCCGCGGTCTGCCTGGTACTCACGTTATGTGAGGAAACGTCTTGCATGGAATGGCCATATGGAGGGCCGGCCATTCCTGGATTTTCTGCTTTTGCTAGCAAAAGTATATCAACTGGATCGCTGGATCCTCTTTCCTGTACAGGATGATGCGGTGGAGTTTGTTGCTCGCCATGTGCAGCAACTTGCGGGTATCTACCAGCTTGTTACCCAGGATTGGGAAGTCGTGCAGTGGGCCAATGATAAACGTATGACGCATCAGCTGGCTGAGAAGGCCGGTGTGCCATATCCTCGAACCTGGTACCCTGCCTGTGAAGAGCGGCTGGACGAAATAGGGGTAGAATTCCCTGTCATCATTAAACCGGCTATTTCCATTCATTTGCAGAACGCGCTGCGCCTGAAAGCCCTGGCGGTCCGCAATAAAGAAGAGTTACTCACCCAGTATCGCCTTGCAGCAACAATTATCGACCCGAGTGAAATTATGATTCAGGAGATTATCCCCGGTGGTGGCCGGGAACAGTATTCAGTGGCCTCGTTTTGTAAGGATGGGCAGGCGCTGGTAAGTATGTCGGCCCGGCGCACGCGACAATATCCAATTGACTATGGCCTGGGGAGCAGCTTTGTTGAGGCAATAGAAATCCCCCCTCTTTTTGACCTCGCTAAACGCCTTCTGGGCTCTCTGGGGGTATCTGGCATGGTCGAGGTTGAGTTCAAGCATGATAGCCGGGACAATCAATACAAGTTGCTGGATATCAATATTCGTCCGTGGGGGTGGCATACGCTTTGTATTGCCTGCGGCCTCGATTTTCCTTATATACAATATCAAGATGCGTTAGGAGACCCCGTCTCAAGTTTTATGCCTCAATACGGTTGCCACTGGGTCAGAATGCTTACAGACATTCCGGCGGGGATAGCGGAGGTACGTGCAAGGATTACCACTCCCATGCAATATTTCCTTTCATTCTCAGGGAAAACAGTGTTTTCTGTTCTCGATTGGCGTGATCCTCTGCCGGTCGCCGGTGATTTGGCCAGTGCATGCGCTCGTTACCTGCGAGGAAAGTATCAGAGGGGTAGGTGAAATGCGTTGAACATCTCTCTTACTGGGGACACCAGCCTGGCCAATTTTATTGAGAGCCAGGCACCGGGTACTTTTTCCCATATTCGAACATGGCTCAGTGTTGTTCCTCAACTGTATGGCTATAAAGTCTTTTTGTTGAGTGCGACGAATAAAGAAGGCCGTATTGCGGGCTTCCTCCCTGTATGTTTGATACGGAGCTTATTAACAGGGCCGCGCTTAGTTTCGCTGCCTTTTACCGATCAATGCCCGTTGCTTGCTGCTGACGAAGCAAGCGCTAACCAGCTCATCGACCAGGCTATCCAACTTGCGCAGCACCAGAAGGTGCGCTACCTGGAGCTGCGTACGGGAGTGAACGATGTAGTTGCCAGGAGAGCCGACCTGGTGGAAGGGAATCTCTATGTAACCTGGTTATTGAAACTAAGCACCGATCCCGAGCGGATGTGGAAAGAGTTACGAAAGCCCGTGCAACGGCAGATTAAGAAGTCGGAGGGGCAGGGTGTGTCGGTTCGCCTGGCACGACGTCGTGAGGATATGGAGCATTATTATCGCCTGCATTTACAGACGCGTTGTAGGAAGCATGGGATGCCAGCCCAGCCACGCGCTTACTTCTATAGCCTGTGGGATGCTTTTGCCACGCAAGGGGGAGTACGACTTTTACTCGCTGAATTTGAGGGAAGAGTCATAGCCGGAATGATCCTGCTCGCCTCTGGAACAACCATCCGGTACGCCTATGGCGCCTCTGATGAGCATTATTTGAAACTGGCGCCAAATAATCTGTTGCTATGGACGGCTATAAAGATAGGCTGTGCAGCCGGCTTTCAAAACCTTGACCTGGGAAGAACTGCGCGTGACAACGAGGGTTTGATGGCCTTCAAACGTCGTTGGGGAGGCATCCAGGAGCCATTGCCCTACTACTATTATCCTCAAATGGCAGGGCTGGCCACAACGTCTGAAACGAGTCACAAATTCCGCTTACTGACTGCTTGCTGGAAGCGATTGCCTGTACAGATAGCAGGGCCGGTGGGAGGCGTTCTGTACAAGCATCTAGGATAGCGCCAGGTGAGGGGATGGAGGGGGGGACTCCAATCCTACAACTACCCGGGTTAATGCCAGAATGTGGAACTAGAGGGAAAGCTCCAATCCCACAAGAGAAAGCTGGTGCGGAACCTGAACAGCCACTGCGTCGCGCTGTCTTTCTTGCTCTTCCAGCAGTTCTTGTACCGCTGCCAGCACCTTCACCACTTCTAATCCCACCCCTCCGTTGGCACGAGGTTGCGCGCCTGTGCGGATGGCATTCGCGAAATCGGCGCATTCCAGATGCAAGGGTTCAATCCAATCGATATGAGGAATGGTGATGGCGCCATGGCGGTAGGAGACAACGGGGTCGGCATGAATATCGGCGCCTTTATTGTAAATTTTGATCATCTCGGCCGGGTTGGTGTCATCATACACCACCATGCGCGCATCGCCTATCACCGTTACACGGCGAATCTTGCATGGATGCAGCCAGCTGACATGGATATGAGCAATGACACCATTTGCGAATCCAAGGTCGAGATGCGCTATGTCGTGGATTTGTGATTGTACATGGGCATGCGCCTGCACGCGGATATCTCGAGGCTTTTCATCCAGTAAATAGAGCAGGATTGAGACATCATGCGGGGCGAGGTCCCAGATCACATTGATATCGTTGCGAAATAACCCCAGATTGAGTCTTTCTGCCTCGATAGAATAAATTCTCCCCAGGTCTCCGCTCTGTATCAGCTTGCGCAGTTCGTTCACGCCTGGATTATATTCAAAAGTGTGTCCTACCATCAAGATACACTTTTGTTCGGCAGCGAGATTGACCAGTTCTTGTGCCTCCTGGACATTGACGGTCAGAGGCTTTTCGACGAGGACATGTTTTCCATGCAGCAGAGCCTCGCGGGCCAGCTTGTAGTGAGTACGTACCGGAGTCGAAATCACTACGCCATCGACGTCCGAGCGAAATATCTCTCCTGCATCTGTCGTAGTCTGTATCCACGGCTGGTTTAACTTGAGTGATGCTATACGGTTCGCATCCATATCAGCCACCATGGTTACGGCGGCGTGAGGCAAGGAGTCCAGGTTGCGCGCAATTTTAGGCCCCCAGTATCCCCAGCCGATCACTCCAAAACGTAAATCTTTTGCTATCATCCTACGTATCCTTCTGAAATATCACATGCAGCTTCAACACGACATGTTTCTCAATATTCATCTATGTGCTCATCACATCCGCTTCGCAACTTTTCTTAACCGCGTTGGCCACCACCTGTATCTTGTCTATTGTAAGTTCAGGATACATTGGTAAAGAGACAATACGCTTCATCGCTGCTTCTGTAACGGGCAGCATTCCCTGCGTATATCTATAATGGGCACAGGCCGGTTGCAGATGTAGAGGAACAGGATAGTGGACGCCCGTAGCGATACCCGCCGTCTCCAGCGATTGACGGAAACGATCCCGTTCCTGCACCTGTATTACATAGGTGTAGTAGACATGCGTTGCCCAGGGCCTCTCAATGGGGAGGGCCTCAACATTTCCCTGAAGCAATGCTGTATAAAGCCTGGCGTGCCGGCGGCGCGCAGCATTCCATTGTTCGAGGTATGGGAGCTTGACGTACAAAATGGCGGCCTGTATTTCGTCCAGGCGTGCATTGACGCCAAGAATGTCATGATGGTAACGCACGCGGGAGCCATGATCGCGCAACATGCGCAACTTTTGCGCTAGCCCAGCATTATTAGTGACGCATATGCCAGCTTCACCGTATGCCCCCAGGTTTTTACTGTAGTAGAGGCTAAAGCACCCGATGTCCCCCAGGCTGCCAACTCGTTGTCCACGGTAGATTGCTCCATGGGCCTGAGAAGCATCCTCAATCACATAAAGTCCATGCGCTTCCGCAAATGCGAGAATGGGCTGCATATCTACAGGATGTCCGAAGAGATGTACGGGCAGGATAGCACGCGTGCGAGGAGTCAAAACATCCTCGAGCTGTTGCCAGTCAAGGGTATATATCTCCGGGTCGATATCAACAAAGACGGGAGTAGCGCCTACCAGGGCAATTGCCTCTACAGTAGCGATAAAGGTATTGGCCACGGTAATGACTTCGTCGCCCGGTCCGATATCGCAACTGCGCAAAGCGAGCATCAGGGCATCGGTACCCGTTGATACGCCGACGCCGAATTCACAGCCGCAAAAGGTCGCAAACTCCTCTTCAAAAGCGTGGCTGTATGGGCCTAGAAAAAGTTGCATGTGCTCGAGCACATCTTCTAGCACCGGGGCAAGATCATTCTTGATTGTCTCATATTGAGCGCGCAGGTCTACAAGTGGTATCTGCATATGGATTTTTGCTCCTTAATAAATAGCCATATCTGGCATGTCTGTAATCGCAAATATCCCCGCACTGTAATCACTCTAACATCCCCCCGTTTTTGCTTGATGCCAATGGCGGTTGAAATAGGGTTGCACGCTTTCTTCCTGTGTTTAGAAAATCGTACCACGGCTCAATCAAGATATTACCCGGTGAACTGTGTCAGGGTGATAACCGGCTCCCTCTTGAAAAACCCATATCTCTATAGCTGTCTGCACCGGTTATTCACCCCGCTCATTTATGCTTGCAATAAGTATGAGTGAGATGATATCGCTCGATGAGAAAGGGGAAGTTTACCGATGGTTGTTCAAACTGCGCCTATTCAGACCATCTATACGAATGCCGCTTATTTGAGAGCAAAGCGTATTCTTGATCTTATTTTCACTTTTCTTCTCATTGTGCCCCTGGCAATCTTATTTGCATTGGTCGCGCTTACGATTCGCCTGGATTCAGGCGGCCCCATTTTTTTTCGCCAGAAGCGAGTAGGGTTGAGCGGGAAAGAGTTTACCTTGCTCAAATTCCGGACGATGTATCAGAATAGTGACGAGAGCATCCACCGCCAGGCTATCGCACAGTACATGCATGGGGAGGTGCTTGGGGATGGGAGTTCCACACAGTTTAAACTAAAAAATGATCCGCGTATTACAAGCGTAGGCCGCTTTCTTCGCAAGACCAGCATAGATGAGTTGCCCCAATTCTGGAATGTATTGCGTGGTGATATGTCCCTGGTCGGTCCTCGTCCCCCGGTGCCTTATGAAGTAGAAAAGTACCGTCCCGATGACCTGCTGCGTTTAAGTGGGAAGCCGGGGTTGACAGGTATATGGCAAGTCTATGGACGCAGCCGCGTAACCTTTCAAGAGATGGTGGAGATGGATATTACCTATCTCCAGCAGCAATCTATCTTACTCGATCTGAAGCTGATCATACTTACATTACCGGTCATGGTGCTAGGGCGTGGAGGCGCGTAATACGGGAAATGGGCGATAACCGCCCGCCTGCCAATGCGAGGCGATTATTCCTGACTCGCGTGGCTTTGTAACAGGTACATAACAGACATTACCATTGCATGTACGAAGGCCGGGTTGAGAGAGGGCCACTGCCTGCCGATCCGGGCATTCCTGCGCTTGTCATGCTCGAGTCGTCGAATAACCAAACGGATGGTAATCGGACTGACTAAGACCGGAAAAATGGGTCGGCCTAATAACTGGCCGATTGTTTCAAGAATGGATATATCCTGGCGATCGGAAATAGCAACTGTTATTACCCCGCGCGCTGAGCCAATGACAACGCATTGGTATCGCTTCATGAAGGGCAGCGAGAGGATTTCACGATAGCGTTCGGGTATGCGCCGGAGGGTATGGTAGTAGGGAATCGCGTTATCATGACCATTATCTGCCATGTTTTTCATCTCTCCCACGCCATTCAGGGGCCCGCCAGGGATTGATACTCTAGAAATCATCTCAGGTCTCTTTCCTCGCTAGTACAGCGGGCAATATCAAAGTGAACTGAAAAGCAGTCGCTCTCAGTTCGCCAATTCCCCCCCGGCTGAGAAAGCAACAACGTTTTATATACATGCCCTGAATGCGGCAGGGAATGATTAGTTGTCTTGCTGAAAGAGTACGCAATCCCTGTGTAAATCAGATGTTTCTCTTGAAAGAGAAGTGGTGTCAAGATATGAAGTGAAGTGAAGGAGTCATCACATATGGCTAGCTAATAGAAAAGGATGAAGCGATTGCCCAGAGGAAGTCGCTTCATCCTTTTCTATTTCTATTCTCGTTTTGACTATTGTTCTTTATCTCCTCCTATCTCAAAGGATTCATCTAAAAATAGCGCTATCATAGAGAAGCGGCAAGCAGCGCATGGGCCGGTTCTTTGGCAGTATGTTCTTCCATTGAGCGGCGTACCAGGGTATAGCCTACTCCTGGAACTGTCAAAATATAACGCGGCTGGCCTGGTTCTGGTTCTATTTTCTGACGTAAATGACGAATATGCGCTTTAATTAAGCAGGTATCGCCATCGTTACCAAAGCCCCAGATATGGGAAACGATCTGGTGCGAAGTGCAAACATTGTTGGCGTTGACCGCTAGCAAATACAGCAATTTGCTCTCCGTTTGTGTTAAGCGCACCTTGTTCCCATGAATGGTAGCTTCATTATGCAATGAATCAACAATGATCGGGCCGACAGTGATAATGGAGGCTGGCCGCTGTGCCAGGCTGGAGCGACCTCTTCTGGAAACCGCGTGAATATGCGCCAGAAGCTGAGACGGGAAAAAAGGCTTGCGCACGTAATCATCGGCTCCAGACTCCAGGCAACGAATCTCGTCCTGGACATCTTTCCCATCGGTCAATACAATGACCAGCGCATCATGTTTGCTGCGCATGTCTCTGCACAACGTGAGCGCATCGACATCCTTCAATATATTGTCTACAATAACGAGGTCTGGCAGTTGTTCTTGCCACACTCCTCTGGCCTGCTCTCCTGAATAGGCGCGATGGACATCGTACCCCAGGGTTTTGAGCCAGCTCATGAGCATTTCGACCAGGTCTCTGTCAGGGTCGACAATCAACAGTTTCATGGTTACCCCCCAGTGTTTGATTATCGACCATATGTCTCATACATGATGAGTATACGGTCTCTTGCTAAGCTCGGCATAATGAACTGTATCAATTAAAACATAAAGTGAGATTAAATTTCAATTCCTCATTTGGGGTAGATAATTTTTACTGCCTGGTTCTTTATTAATCGTTTCCCGCGCTTTTTCCCCCCTCAAATGAGGTATAGGAAGCTGCCTGGGTGCGATTCTTGACATGCAATTTGCGTAAAATGTTCTGTACATGTTTCCCGACGGTATAGTGTGAAATGGAGAGTTGGGTGGCAATATCCTTATTACTCTGGCCCTGGCACATCAGCTGAAAAACCCTCTCCTCCTGGGGCGTAAGGGTTTGTAACGCAGGCGCGGAAGAGCTAATAAAAACGGGCTTTCCGGAAGGAGAGAGAGGCAGCAGGAGAGGTTCTTGAGATGTTGCGCTATTCAGGTCCTTCGTGATTACCTGCGCCTCAAGGCTGTCACTGTACCATAGAAGGTCATTACATCTTTTGACGAGTTGGTGAATAAGGTTATTTGCCACCGAGGGTAGCATTGCTGGCGCGCCTTGCAGGAAGTTTAGCAGAATGTTTATGATTTCAACGGCAGGGATGTCTTTCGTGAGGTAACCATCTGCACCGCTCAGCATGGCCTCCACAAGCGTATCATCGGTCATGGTAGCGGAGAGGACGATGATAGCTGGATGAGCGCTTGACTGTTTGAGTTGATGAATAATTGAGAGTCCACTTACATCGGGTAAGGAGAGGTCCATGAAAATCACCTCGGGAGAAGTACTCTCGGCTGCTGCCAGGGCTCCGGCACTTGAACCTGCTTCGGCAACAACCTGAAATCCCTCTATCCTGTTGATGAGGTCTCGCAGGCCATGCCGGAAAATTTCATGGTCATCAACGATCAGCACACGCCAGGGGGCTTCTCGTTGAGAGGAATCTGGGAGGTGCTGAGAAGCTTCTTGTTGATGGTGAAGATGAAAATGATCCATATGATTGTTTCCTTTAAGCAGGTTGAGAAGCTCCTAAATTTTCCATAACCCGGCGGGCTTCTGTAACAGAACGTCGTAAAGCCGCCTCGAGCTTAGCAACTTCCACGGCGTCCAGTTGCAAATTTCCTTCCCCCGAATTAAGCATGATGATGATACTCACTTGTAAGAGTGAACCACTCAGTTCCTGCATGAGTCCATCATGAATCTCGCGTTTTAATAGAGAGCGTTCATGTTCTATGGCCTGGGCCAATTCCTGTGTATGTTGTAGTAGCAGCGCGTCGTGCTCCTGCTGTGCCTGAGCTAATTGACGCCGGCTATATTTGAAACTCCTGGCAAAGCGGCTGATGCGCTCAACAAACAGTGGGGTGACACTCGTTACAAGCGCGACAATCACAAGTAAAAGCACGATGTTGTTTGAAACACAGGCATACATGATGGTCAATAACATGAAGATATCGGTCGTGAATAATAGCGCGATGCCTATGGAGCGTGAAGAGATCAGCTTACCGGCAAGTTTGAATCCCAGTACCAGTAAAAGGATGCCTGAGCTTAGTGCGAGGATCACGCCGAGCCAGAATAGCAGGGTTGAATGAAACGGGAATGCGCTGATAGACGCCTGTAATCGCAATCCAACCATGCCAATGGCCAGAAGCAGGAAACTTCTGACAATAGAGTAAATTGAAAGAAGCCGGAAGCGCGCCAGCCATACAAAGTCCGAGGAATCAACGCGCTTTTTCCAGATCTGTGTTAAAGTGAGAAGCCCTTTGCGGACGGTGTAAAACATTGCTTTCATGACATTGCTCTATCTCTTATGCGTGCGTGCTGTGAAACAGCACGATCCAATACGACCCAGATAAATGAGTGTTACATCAGCCGGTAGTTGTCCTTCGACAAGAAGGCTTGTATCTATCCCACTGTTTCCCTGTACATTAAGTATGAGGAGAGGATGCAAATATATCTCAGCCCATTAACTGTTCCCTTACCCGATAGCGCATTCTCCTTTGAATGCGGGATATCTCTCGGTATTTTGTTTCTCACCAAACTATAAATCATTGATTGGCGAAATTCAATGGAAAAAGCATAGAAAATTCTAATTCTTGAGCATTAATTACTGTGGTACAATTTTTAAGAAATACAAACTCAGGGAAGGAATCCTGTTATGGAAGAATCTTCATCCTTGACCGCGAATCCTGTGGTGATCCTTAATCCTGCCGCTAATCGTGGTAAAATGGAGTATCATCGTACGGTCGTGCAGGAGCGCGCGCAAAAGGAACAGGCCCACTATGTGGAAACGACGCAATCATGGCAGGCGAAGGAATTCGCTCTGGAGGCGGCCCAAAGGGGCCGTCCCATAGTTGTGGTAGGTGGTGATGGCACTGTGCACGAGGCCGTCAATGGAATACTCGCTGCCGGAAGGCGCATTCCGTTGGGGATCGTGGCGGCAGGCTCGGGCAATGATTTTGCGTGGAATACTCTGCGTTTGCCCAGAGACCCGGTTGAGGCCGTAGAACGAGCCTTTCACGGCCAGCTTATAGATGTGGATGCAGGGCGGGTAAACGAAAGATATTTTGTCAATTCGTTCAGCGTGGGCTTAGACGCCGATATTGCTATTGCGGCCAACCGCCTGAAGAAGTATCCTCTGATGTATGGATCAAGGCTCTATTATATTTCGACGTTGAAACAGTTGTTATTTGGGTATCACCGCTGTCCATGGTTGTCTTTCGCTCTTGATGGGGGTGAGCAAGAGCCTGCTTCGCAAAAGTGCGAGGGAAGGCACGTTTTGCTGGCGGTAACCAATGGGCCGACATACGGTGCCGGTTTCCGCATCAATCCTACCGCAGATCATAAGGATGGGCTTTTTGATGTCTGCTTTATCAGATATACCCCCCTACTGAGAGCCTTACAGTTATTGCCTGTGGTGCAAAAGGGTCAACATCACGATAAGAATATCCCGGAGATTACCTGTTGCAGGGCAAAATCGATGCATATTGAGAGCCGGAGGCCGGTTAATGCGCAAATGGATGGCGAGACACTCTGTGCTACGCGTTTCGATGCCGAAATTCTGACGGGCGCGTTGTGTGTAAGGATATGAGATGCTCTATAGTTTCTTACATAGATTTTTCTGGGTGGTGACCCATTTGGCTTGTCGTTATGAAATATATGGCCGGGATCGCGTGCCTGTAGATGGTTCGCTGCTGATAGTTGCGAACCATCCAAGCTGGTACGACCCGATGCTGTTGGGTGTTATAGTGCCGAGACGAGTCTGGTTTTTTGCCAAGTCTGAAATTTTTCGCTGGCCTCTGGTTGGTCTACTCTGTCATATTACCGGCCAGATACCGGTGCGTCGAGGCGAAAGCGATCGCGTTGCCCTGGAAAAGGGCCTTGTCTATTTGAAGGAGGGACGGGCGGTCGTTGTATTTCCGGAAGGAGCGGTTGAGCGGGGAGGACGGATGATGCCGGCCCGCGCGGGTGCTGCGATGCTGGCTATACGCTCTGGCACGACAGTGCTGCCTGTAGCTAATATAGGGACTCGCCCGGTTCTGCGTTCGTTGCGCCACTTCTTCCCGCGTGTACAGGTACAGATTGGTGAGCCTTTTGTGCCGAAGCTGCCGGAGGGTGTTTCACGCAAGGCCGGCTTGCAGATGCTAACGCATGATATTATGACGCGCATCGCGGAAATGCTGCCACCAGAACAGCAAGGCATATACATGAAGCTAGCACATGTCGAACTGGTGGGCGACTGAGCGCTCTTCTTTCTTAACAGTCAGATGCAGGCATATAAACAAGGCCAGATTGGGCGATAAAAGCGGAGGGGCAGAGGTCATTCAATGCGCACTCCTCGCAGAGTGGTTTGCGCGCCAGACAGGTGGCGCGCCCATGGTAGATCAACATGTGCGAGAGGTTCAACCAGTCCTCTCGTGGAACGATCTTCATGAGGTCCTGTTCAACTTTGACAGGGTCTTCATTAGTCGTCCAGCCAAAACGCCGCACGAGGCGACCGACATGTGTATCCACGACGATTCCTTCGATGATGCCAAAAGCATTGCCTAGCACCACATTGGCAGTTTTGCGAGCGACGCCGGGCAAGGTGAGCAATTCGGCCATGGTACGAGGAACCTCGCCTCCGAAGTCTGTGATGATGTGTTGAGCGGCGGCGCGAATATTTCTGGCTTTGTTGCGGTAGAAGCCGGTTGAACGAATATCCTGTTCCAGTTCTTCCTGGCTAACGCGAGCGTAATCCTCGACACGGCGATACTTACGGAAGAGTTCAGCGGTAACGATATTGACACGCTCATCCGTACATTGCGCGGAGAGCTGCGTAGCGATGAGCAATTCGAGTGGGTTGGAGAAGTTGAGGCTGCATTTCGCGCCGGGATAGAGCCGGTACAGTTTCGCCAGGATGGCCTGTACGTGTTCGGGTGAGCCAGGCCTTGGCCCTTTGTAGGTCGATGGTGTAGATGTTTCAGATTTCATGTTGCTTTTCGTTCCTCATGTGTTTTTGTTGCTCCATTATAGCATTTTTGCGGGCAACTCTGAAGAGCGCAGGGACCAGCCGCTGTCCCTTTGGGGTCTGAAATTGTGGCCTTGCCCGTTGGTTCTTTTACATCGTGGTGAGATTGCGCGACGTAGGTTTGATACTCTTTGGAAGTGCGGGAGCGCAGTTCTGATTCTTCAAGGATATCTCTATTTTCTCCGGTATCTCTCTACACATCCCGAATCGCGAACTGCTCGCTCTTGCGGCCTTGTGACCTTGTCAGTATTCTCTTTACCAGGTCGGCTTTTTTGCCACCGGTTGAAAGGTTCATGCCCCTGGCTAGCGTTTTTAACTCATCTACTTTTTTCTGGTTCAGTTCGCTTTCGGTAAATGCTATCTCGGGTATAGCTTTTGGGGAGAGTTCAGGCTGGCTGTAGTCTTCGAGGGGTGCGACATGTTGGATGAGCTGTCCGCATTCGACATCTGGCATGCGACGGAGCAGGAGGACGACATTGGCAAGCAGGTCGGCGAGTTCGTGGGTTTTCATCTGTTCAAGCTCGGAGATGGTGAGACGCGTTTTCATGAGTGGTTTCCTCACATTCACATATTATTCAAATCGACTGGCTTCCCGGATTCTTTGTGAGTGGAAATGGTGGATGCGCGAGATAAATTCTCCGGCCACTTCCTGGAATTGGCGCTGTAATTTTCCCTGGTACTCGTTGGTGGAGTAGAGAGCGCTGATGGGCAGGTGACCGTCTGCGGCAGCGGCCACAACGATACTATCGCTGATCGTATGCTTGAACACTTTGCCCGGATATTCGTAATAGACCTGGTTGCAGTAGTCGGTGTGCAGCCGCGTATTTGCCTTGATGCGTGTGAGTATGATGCCGCCAAGTACCGGGCCGCTGAATGTTGCGCCACGTGGCACTGAAGCGAAGAGCTTGTTGACCGAACGTTGCAACAGGCCAATGCCATAGGTGGAAAGGAAATCTGGCACGGTTGGAACCACATAGGCATCGCTGGCCCACAAGGCATTCTTTGTCACCGGATTAAAATTCGGAGGGCAATCGCAAATGATGTAATCATACTCGTCGCGAATATCGTCGAGGTGGCGCTGCAGGACATTGTAGCCGATGAAATCTGCCAGGCGCAGGTCCACGTCAACGAGATCGGGGTGCGAGGGCAGTAGGTCAAAGCCGAAGATAGGCGCTTTGCCCTGAATGACATCTGGAACAATGGCGTTGCGGATAGAAAAACGCCGGTTGCTTTGCTCGAAGACATTGTAAGTAGTGCCGTTAGAGTCTTTCCATTGCTTCCATCGCTCCTGCTCCATCACGTAGAAGGTGGCGCTGGCCTGCGGGTCAAGATCGACGAGCAGGGTTCTGCGTCCAAAATATTTGGTCAGAGATACAGATAGTTCAACAGCCGTGGTTGTTTTGCCGACACCGCCCTTGAAATTGATGATCGTTACTATTCTAGCCATAATCCGCCCATGAAGTATTTCCAGGTTTAAATTTGATGCAAGTATATCTTTGAACGTTGAGAGAAGAAGCAATTAACTTCCGATTACTTCTTTCCTAAACATTGAAGATGCAGAATTGGCATTGCAACTATTTGTTCCCCCTCGTTCAAACTAATCTTGCCTGCGAAAGTACCCTCCCTTGTTTCCCTCGTGCTATTCTAATTCATAAAATATATTTGGTAGATTATCAGCTGAACAATCAAAATTCTATAGAAATCTTGGAAAAAATATATTGATTTTATAAAAGTAAGAGATGAAACTATCACGACAATTTAATTAAAGAAAGTTATGCAATTATAGAGATAACTGTGGGGAAAAGAAAACGGGTAGAGAGGAAGCAAATAGAGAGATAGAATTGCTTTGATCAGCAAATGTGAATGAGATGGTTAGCGTTTCTCGCGCTGTTCTCGTAGGATGGCCCGCAATGCGTCAGCCTGACCACGATTATAGGCGGCCGAGCGTAAGCCGGGGCCGACAACGGGTAAAGAACTTTTCTCGCGAATCTGGGCGGCTCGTTCGCGCTGAATGATTTCATGAATTAGCTGCCGGTCGGTTAAGCGCCAGCCGCGCAGACGGGCCTGTTCAGCGAACCACATGACACGGGCATAGCCAGCGTGGTAGTCGCGCTCCATCTCTTCTTTTGCAGGCATTTGTTGCATCGCCGGGACTGCTCCTTGAGCAAAGTTTCTGAGGCCTTTCGTTCAATTGGTGTCATGAGTTATTATGTCAGAAAATAAAGGGCGCTGTCAATTGCCCTGAACAAAGTAACAAAGTCTCCATCTTTGTTTCACCTAGAACGGATAAGATCTGAAAAAAAGAGCGATAGGGCTTGAAATGCTTTAGAGTTCTGTCCCTCTTTCGGGCAGGTAACTACACCGATTTGCTCGTGGTTGGCTCTCATTGAATGGATGCCCCCGATTTCTCTCTTTCCGCCAGGTATTGCTGCAAACGCTCTTCTCCTGCCGGGCTGATAAGAAACGTAACGATATCCCCTGGTTTAATGATAGCACTACCGCGTGGGAAAATCAGTTCGTCCTGCCGGCGAATCGAGACGACGAGGCTTTCAACTGGAAGGTGCGCCTCACGCAGCGGACGGTTGGCGATGCGCATACCTGGTTCGACTTTCATCTCGATCATTACCGTCCCTTCCACCAGTCCGCGCATACGGCGAGAGGATTTTGCCAGCGTCTCACGATACGCGCGCATGATGTCGCTAGCCGACAGGATGCCTATCACATGCGGGCCTTCAGAGTGAACTTCGAGATCGACGACGGGCGCCCAACTGATGCGATGGCTTGTAAGTTGTTCAAGCGCGGCGTCAAGCGAGTCATCGGCGTGAATAACGAACACCTCTTTATTCATCACTTCCGCGACCTTACGTTGATCGCGTTCATTTGGAGGCATGCGTTGAATATCGGCAACGGTAAGAACACCTTTCAGACCACCGAGCGGTCCAACGACGGGCGCGCCACTCTCCACGAGGCCCTCCAGCATTTTCTCAGCCTCTGCCACTGTTTGTGTGGGTGAGAAGACCAGCCCAACCTTCGTCATCGCCTGCCTGACTGCCAGCGTAGAAAGCAAAGGGAAAGAGAGTTGCAGGCGGTGCGCGGGCGAATCTGCGCGGGTTTCGACCTGGCTGGTATAGATAGTGTTGTCAGCAACGATAATGGAAGAGATACCAGCGGCAATCATGGCGGGGGCAAGCATGGAAAGGTTGCCGGTCATCTCAGCAACCATCAGCATAACCGCTAATGGCGCGTGGGCAATGCCACCAAAAAGTGCCATCATACCGACGATGACGAATGGCGCCGGAGTGAGAGGAAGCCCTGGCAGCAGGTGATAGGAAACGCGCCATACCATCGCCCCCAGAACGCCGCCGATTACCATGCCGGGACCGAAAATACCGCCAGAGCCGCCGGAACCAATCGATAGGCCGGTGGTAACAATTTTGGCAAATGGCAATACCAGAAGTACCCATAGAGGAATGTTCAATAGGCCTGGCCCCATGCTGATATTTACCCATCCATATCCCATACCCAGGGCCTGCGGAATGGCTAATCCAATGAGTCCCACGCAGAGTCCGCCGATAGCCGGTTTGATCCAGTTCGGCAATGGCAGCCTGTGAAAGCAATGTGTGATGCCATAGAAGCCTCGCGCGTATAAAACTCCAACCAGCCCGCAGAGCAGGCCGAGTACCACATAGTAGAGCAATTGTGGGGGCGAGGTAAATGCTAGATTACCCTGTGTTCCGAAGATGGGATCCCAGCCTGACCAGAGGCCGAAAACGCTGTATCCTACGATGGATGCCATAAGCGCAGGAATGATTGCTTCTATCTCCAGGTCGTGCTTGTAAAGGATTTCAGCAGCCAGTACAGCGCCGCCGAATGGGGCGCGGAAGATAGCTCCGATGCCGGAGCCGATACCTGTAGCAATCGCTAAGCGCCGGTCTTGTGAATCGAGATGCAGCCAGGTACCTAAGAGTGAACCGAAACCAGCGCTGATTTGTGCCGATGGACCCTCGCGGCCTGCTGAACCGCCGGAGCCAATAGTGATGGCTGAGGCGACGAGCTTGATCAAGGGGATGCGAGCGCGAATGGCCTTACCCTGGTGAAATGCAGCTATCGCGGCGTCGGTACCGTGTCCTTCCGCTTCCGGCGCCAGGGTGAATACGATAATGCCAGCCACTAAACCACCAGCCGTGGTGATAACCGGCAGCAGCCAGGGACGCGCAGCTGCCCAGAGAGGCATGACGGTCGTGGTTCCCTCACCGGCAGGGTTTGGTGGAAGATATCCTACAATGTCTCCTAAGAGAATATTTGTAGTAAAATGAATGGATGCGAAGAAAGCTATTGCTCCCAGGCCAGCAATCAGTCCAATCAGAGTGCTGAGCGGCAGCCATTTGAGCAAATAGCGCGGGCTCTCGAAGCTGCGGGCCGTGTGGCGCAGATGAAAGAGTCGCCGGAAAAAAGTGATGATTGCAGAATAAATCATATATTCTCTCCCCTCAAGTTTTTACTGTATTCTCCTTTGTTACCGGCATGTCTAAAAATGAGTGGGCAGCCGGTCATAAAAAGAACGAAAAAAAAGGAGCGTTGCCTTTTAGGAAGAGGATACCCCAATCCCACGCAGGATCATATCAGCAACGCGATTCGCCTGTTGGGTCATTTCGTGCAATGGCTGGCCAAGCGCATTAGCAGAAAGTACATAGGACTCAGTTAATGTTAATACCATCAGAGCAGTAGCCTCTATATCGGTAGCTTCAATTTCACCACGTATTCTGCTCTCTTCAAGTGTCAGGGCGATGACGGCGATGTAATCACGGAGGAGCTTTGTTGCTTCAGCTTTAAAAGCCCGGTTGACACCATAGAGAGTACTCATATGTACATTGAAGCTATCGGCATCCTCATTGGCAAGCTGTACGAAAGCCAGGAAAAGACCTTTCAGGCGCGCATGAAGGTTTCCTTCAACGGCAAGAGCCGCGCGAATGGAAGCCAGGTGCGAATGCGCGATCTGGCGCAGCATGGCGAGGAAGAGTTCGCGTTTGTTCTCAAAATACAGGTAGATGGTTCCCTTACCAATCCCTGCCTGCTCAGCGATCGTGTTGACATTGGCCTGCTCAAATCCCAGGCGAGCAAATTCAGTGGCTGCCTGGCGGATGATACGCTTGCGCGTCGCTTCGCGTGCCTGTTCATCTACAATTTTTGGCATCTATTCTCCACAGTTTATGCAGGATTTTAAATTGGGCGATTGGTCACTATTATCTACTTCAAGCATACCTGCTTTTATAGCTTGTGTCAAGGGGGGCTGGCTGCCATCCACTCATAATTCTTTCAGCGGGCCTATGGCCCGTCAGGACGGGAGGGGAAGCAAGCGGGGACACCCCGCACCCCGGCAGGGGTGAAACCCCTGCACCCCGAGTTATGAGTGGATGGCAGGGGCTGGATCTTCCAGGGGGGTACCAATCGTCCTACTGAGCTTTGACAACCGCGCCCTGTATTCGCGACGAGACAGCGTAGGTAAAAGAGGGTGGCCTCTACTGGCCACCCGGCAAATTCGACTGCTGCGCAATCTCTCTAATCTGGTATGTATGATTGATTCTGGCCGTTTTGCTGAGCATGACGCTGACACCACAATAGCGCGTTTCCGAAAGTTCGATAGCACGCGCTACTGCCTCCGGTTTTACATGATGACCGGTGACGAAATGCTCGACCCTGATTTCTACGAATGTTCTGGGAAACTGCTCGGTCAAAATACCATTGACTCGCATTTCATAGGCGGTGACCTGCTGTTGTTTCTTTTGCAGAATTGAGATCACGTTGATACCCGTGCAACCTGCGAGCGCCACTAGCAGCATTTCCATCGGGCCGAAACCGGCATGCTGCTCCCCTGGCGAGGTGACGTTATCCACTATGACGTGGTGGCCGGAACCAGAGGCAACGTCAAACTGCATTCCTGTTTGGTATGTTGCCTGTATGGACATTGATTTTGCCATGACATTCCCTTTCAAACTTGTTGCCAATTCTAGGCTGATAATGCAGAGGACAGGGACCAGCCGCTGTCCCTACAGGATCTGCCTTTCAAACTTCTTACCAATCATACATTGATTATGTATCCTGGCATTCCTTGCTATCAAGCTATTCTTCATGTTATGCTTAGTTGGAAAGAACGTTCGTAAAGCGTAGGCATGCCAGGAGAAGCGCATTGGTAATTCCTCGTCCAGTTTCGAATGATAGTGAAGCTCTTTCTGAGGATGAGTACCTCTTCGGTTGGGACACACTGCCCGGAATCGTTTCGGTATGGGCCGGTCGCGAGGGACGTGCGATTGTTTGGAGGCGCGAGGGCGAGCGTATTGTGCGTTTCCAGGAAACCTTCCGCCCCTGGCTATTTGCAACCTCTTTAGACGACCTTGCGCATCTTGGGAAGGCATTGACCATATCGCCTGCGCATTGGAACGCTGATACCTCGCTCGTCAGCTATCGTGTCCTGGATGGAGCAGATGGCTCATACCGCTATCTTATCAGTGCGCGCGATGGGCGCTTTCTTGAACGGGAGTTGCTCAAAGGCGCATCGCGGCGGCTTGACCGTCGTGTGAATAGCATCAACGACCTTGCGGATACCTATTATCAGGTTGGGCCTGTTGAACAATACTTAATGCAGACGGGGCGCGTCTATTTTCGGGGGCTGAATTATGAAAACCTGCACCGTTTGCAATTCGACCTGGAAACAACTTCACTTGATCCACACCGTGGACGTATCTTCCTGATTGCCATTCGTGATAGCCGAGGTTTTGCGACGACCCTTGAGGCACCACGCGCTGAAGACGAGGCAAAAATGATCCTGGCGCTCTGCCAGCTTGTGCGTGAGCGTGATCCCGACATCATCGAGAATCATAATCTTTTCTCTTTTGACCTGCAATTCCTGGAATACCGTGCCGAGGCGCTGGGCATATCGCTGCGATTAGGACGCAGCGGTGGGCCGGAACGGATGGAACGGCGTTATGAAACGCTAGCTATCGGGCCGGAAGCTCGCCGCCGCGTGCGCTATAGCGTAGCTGGGCGAGAATTGATTGATACGCTGGATGCCGTGCGGCGTTATGATTTCGTAGTGCGCGACCTGCCGAGCTACGGCCTGAAAGACGTGGCGCGTTACTTTCATATAGCCAGAGAAGATCGTGTGTATCTTGAAGGGGCCGCGATCTTCGAAACCTATCGTAGAGACCCGGAGATGGTGCGCCGCTATGCGCTCGATGATGTGCAGGAAGTGGATGGTCTTTCTCGCCGACTACTGGGTGCGTCATTTGCCCTGGCGGGAATGGCTCCGCGACGCTATGAACGCTTAGCATCGGCAGGACCGGCGATGGGGATTCTCGAACCAATGCTTGTGCGCGCCTATCTCCGTAGCGGTGTAGCTTTACCGCAACAGGCAACGGAAGCGGACTCCACACATGGGCCGCATGAAGGGGGAGCGGTCTACCTCTTCGCGACTGGGATAGCTGAGCATGTGGTCAAAGCCGATGTGGCGTCCCTCTACCCCTCTCTGATGCGTTCATTTCGTATCGGGCCATCCTGTGATCGGCTAGGAGTCCTGCTCGGTATACTTGATCGATTGACCGATTTACGCCTGGAGCATAAAGCGGCGGCGCGGGCGGCCATTCCCGGCTCGCTCGAAGCCAATATGCACGATGCGACGCAGGCAGCAATGAAGATCTTGATCAACGCTGCCTATGGATATATGGGGGCCGGTTCGATGGCGCTTTTCGCGGATATCCGCGCGGCGGATGAGGTTACGCGGCGCGGGCGCGAGGTGCTGGCGCAGGTACTCGATGCGTTGCGCAAGCGCGGCATGGCATTGATTGAGGCCGATACCGATGGTGTCTATTTCGCGGTTCCTATGGATTGGACGGAACAGCACGAGCGGCAGCTTGTGGCGGAAATCGGGGCCGAACTACCCGCCGGTATTCGCCTGGAGTACGAAGGACGTTATCGCGCTATGTTCAGCCATGAGGTTAAGAATTACGCCTTGCTCACCTACGATGGCCAGTTGATTGTGCATGGTGTCGCGCTGCGCTCCAGCCGCGCGGAACCATTCGGCGAGCGCTTTCTGCGCCAGGCATTGTTTTGTACGATGACGGGCGATGTAGCGGGTACGCGAAATGCCTTTTTGGAGACCGTTAGAGCGCTGCGGCAGCGAACCTTTACGGCCTCAGATGTTGCCGCCAGTGTACGTCTCTCCAAGTCTCCCGAAACGTATGGGGCTACGCGAACAGGCCATGTGGAGCAGGCTTACGAGGCGCTTTTAGCTGCCAGGCGCACAAAATGGACGCCTGGGGAGCGCGTGCGCTTTTATCGTGCCTCCGGCGGCGTATCTGTGTGGATACCCGATGAGACTGAGGCTATCGCTTTTGGCGCGGACAATGCTGGAGAGGTTGATGCGAACGCAGATGTTGCGAAGAAAACAGAGCGTCCAACTATTGCCGGTGATGTCGAGAATCGTCGTGATTACGATGTCGAACACTATCTACGCGTGCTGGTGACTTCCTATGCGTCGCGGCTGAAGAAAGCATATACTGCCGGAGATTTTGAGCAGTTGTTTCGTTCAGATGAGCAACAGGGCCTGTTTGATCTCCCAATTGAAAGTATTTCGCCGATCTGGATTCGGTGCCAGAAAGCGTAGTATGAAAAGGAGTAGTGCAGTTCCTGGAAAGCCACCATAAGGGTGAGGGAGATTGGAGGGCGATACGCCCTTACCAGAACTCCATGCCGCGCTGCGCAGGCCACGTGGTCATAGTAAGGGCGTACCCTGGTGGTCGCCCTCGGCCTGGGTTTTCAAGGGGGAGCAGAATGCTACTCTACTGAGTCTCTCGTGTCCGTTTCATTGATAAACGCCTCAACCTGAGCAGTATCGAAGTCTGCGATGCGAGCCGGACGAAGACCATCCAGTTCTGGTGCTGGACTGCCCGCGATCTGATCGGCAATGGCGCGCCCGACAGCGGGTGCAAGCGCGAAGCCATGCCCGGAAAAGCCTAGCGCTAAGGTGAGGCCATCTATTCCTGGCATGGGGCCGAGAAACGGGATACCATCGATGCTTTGCGCTTCCAGGCCGCACCAGGCGTTGGCAATCTGTTGTTGACCTACCTGCGGTAGCAGTTCACAGGCAGTTTTCCAGTTGCCCTCGATGCTGGCCGGTCGTAGTTGATAATCAGTACGATTGGCAATGGGTTCTCCGAGCCAGCCGCCGCCGAGGAAGAAGGCGCTATCGAAAAGTTGTTTGAGCGAGAGAGAACGATTGACGGCGCTCAACACAGGCTGTACGGTAATTGAGTCTGCGGGAGTCGAAAGCACCATCTGTAGCGCTCGCGTGCGGATGGGCAGCCGGATACCGGTAGTTGCGGCGCTATCATCGCTCCACGCTCCGGCAGCAAGCACAACCTGTCCGGCTTGTACCTCGCCCCGCGTAGTCAAGGCTCCGGTGACCTTTTGGCTTTGCATCAGTAGGTGGGCACAAGATGTTTCTTCCCAATAGGTTGCTCCATGCCGCTGTGCTGCTGCGGCAAAGGCGCGAGTGGTTCGTGGTGGGTCTGCCTGCCCGTCGGCGGGGCTAAAACTACCGGCGGTGACTCCTGCATGCAGCCCTGGCACGAGGTCATGTACCTGCTGGCGGTCGAGCAGTTGTACGTCACAGAAGCCGAGTTCGTGCTGGTGGTGAACGAAATGAACGAGCTGATCGGCTTCGGCATCGCTTTCGGCAAGCAGGAGATTACCTCCCTGGCGATAATGTAGGTCCGCGTCGAGTTCCTGTTCAAGCGTGGGCCAGCGCGCGATTGCTTCAATTGCAAGCCGGGCTTCCGCAGCATGCCTTCCCTGGCGTCGTATACCCCCGGCGCTGGCCCACGAAGCCGCCGGTTTGCTTGCGACCCGCGAGCGTTCGATGACAAGTACCTGGCGTCCCTGTCGTGCCAGGTGATAGGCGATGGAACTGCCAATGACGCCGCCACCGATAACGAGAATCTCTACTGTTGTCGTTCCCAAATATGATTCCTTTCATACTGCTGTGGTTCTACATGCTCTCAGGCCGCTTCCGAATGCTCCTATTGTTACAACTGTTGCTAAAGCCATTGCTGCTATCATAGCGATGACCCACGCCGTCTGTCCATAACCCAGACCTGACCCGCTTGCCGCGAACTGTGGGGCCAGTACCCATAAGCTGATGAGCCAGGTAGTCGCGGCCACTGTTGCTATACACATCACAATGGCGAGTATACCAACAGGTACAAGTGAGAAGCGGAGCTGCTGTGCGCTGAACTCGCTGCGCAGCACAGCTAGAGAGAGTGAAGCGGTAAACACCAGGATTACGAAGACAATGACTGTTATCATCACGATAATAGCGACAAAGCTGAGGGCAACCAGCAATGGAGGTTGTCCTGAAATGCATCCATTAGTGGGAGTGCATGCAGGAGGGCCGAAAAGGTATTGCGTTCCGAGAAGATAAACAAGGAAACAAATAGTGATAGCCAATGCAGCCTCTAATAGTAATAAAGCCCTTTTCGGGCCTATCACAAACAGTCCCAGCGCGCTGCGCAATCCACCAGGAAGAGCATGTCGCACGGCTGCAAATAAGATCGGCAATCCACCGACCAGAATCGCCAGCAGTGCGATATCTCCACTATATGCTAGAATGCTGTGAGCGATGCCTATCTGCGGATAGATGCGCCCAAGCGCATCGAACGGTGCGCTGGGATCGGCGGTATGCCCCAGAGCTGTGTAGGCCAGCATGAAAAGCACAAAAGCCGCGAAAGCCGTGATCATCGAGCGGCGCATGGTCGGAAGCATCGGTCGATTCCTCCCGAAGATTTCGTTCAGGTGTTCGGCGAGTATGCCCAACACTGTTTCTCCAAACAGCAACGGCCAGAGTGCGAGGACGCCGGGGGCGCCATCTGCCTGGTAGGTATCAGCGCAAACCCTATGGAAATCTTGTACTGCCGGTTGCATATAATCACGGCGGAATGTGCCGGGCGCCAGCTTCAGCAAGCAGCGGTAGAGGAACAGGGAGAGCGCGATGATTCTAGGCCTGGATGATTTTCCTGCTGACATACTCATGCTCCTTGCTCTGGCGATGCGGCGGTTATATTTCTCAGCAAAGTTTTGCTGTGTGCGATAGCAAGGGATTGCTCCAGGCGCTGCATCTCTGCCACCGTCACGCGCCTGCCCAGATCGGTGAGACGGTAATAACGGCGGCGCTCGTCGTCTAGAGCCGGATCGGGCCGCTCATCTGACTCGACAATCAGGCCATCTTCCAGCATGTGCTTGATCGATCGATAGAGTGTAGTTGGCCCAATCCGCAGCTTCCCATGTGTCTGAGTGGCAATTTCTTGCATGATACTGTAGCCATGCCGTTCGCCATCCGCCAGAGCCAGCAGGATGTTGAAGACTGCTGGAGTCAGCGGCAGCATTTTTTCAGGATCAGATGTTGCTGGTCGCATTGTTTTCTCTTTTCAAAACGAATATATTCAAACTGGGTATATTCTTCTTGAATATATTAACTTGTTTGACGAGAGATGTCAAGCCTTGTGTCTCTTTTTAGCCGTTGCTTTTACCTGCTGGAATGCTATGTATGGTCCACTATGATTCTTTGGCATGTGCCCGCATAAATGGGTGCCGCCCTGCTCATAACTCTCGAACTCAATCGTGCCGAATTGATGAAATTGCGCGACAAGGTCGCCACGATTATATGGAATAAGCACGTCAAGGGCGACGAATTGCGCAATCAAATTGTCGCTGATAGCGTGTAGTAGTTCATCGATGCCCGTTCCATCGAGTGCGGATACCTGCACCGAGGGCAAGTTTGCGGCCATGTCTGAGAGCTTTATCCTCTCGTCAGAGGGCAGCAAATCCGCTTTATTCAGCGCGATGATGATGGGGCAGTTTGCGGCGCCAATCTCTTCAAGAACGAGTTCGACTGCTTCCACCTGCCGCTGCATGGAAGGGCTTGAGGCATCGACTACATGCACAAGCAGGTCGGCTTCGGCCACTTCCTCCAGCGTCGCGCGGAAAGCTGCTACGAGCGTCGTTGGTAGGCGCTGCACGAAACCTACGGTATCGGTCAGCAAAATCTCCTGGCCCCCGTTGAGACGGACACGGCGCGTCATAGGATCGAGTGTGGCGAAGAGTTTGTCTTCGGTCAGGCCATGCGCGCCCGCGAGCCGGTTGAGCAGCGTGGATTTGCCCGCGTTGGTGTAGCCGACGAGCGCTACAACAGGCGCTCCGGTATTTTTACGTTTAGCGCGGTGCAGTTGGCGATGGGTACGCACGTGTTCGAGTTCTTCCTCGATATGAGATTTTTGTCGCCGCAGCAAGCGCCGGTCGATTTCGATCTGTTTTTCGCCCTCACCGCGTTGTTGCACGCTGCCTTTCTGTCGCGACAGGTGCGACCATTGGCGGGCAAGCCGTGGCAGGTCGTATTCGATCTGGGCCAGTTCGACCTGCAGCCGCCCTTCGCGTGTGCGGGCGCGCTGGCCAAAAATGATCAGGATGAGCGCGGTGCGATCAATCACCTGCGATTCCAGTTCGCGCTCCAGGTTGCGATGCTGTCCGGGCGTCAATTCCAGGTCAAAGATAACCGCGTCGCAGTTATGGTAGTGTACCAGGTCGGCTATTTCCTGCACTTTGCCACTGCCGAGCAGGGTACTGGGATGTGGGCGATCCAGGCGCTGCATTACGCGCTCAACGCATGTAACGCCGGCGGTTGTCGCCAGTCGCTCCAATTCGTCCAGCGATTCCTCAACCGACCAGTCCGCGCCCGGCATGTCTACGCCTACGAGAATGGCGCGTTCAGGCGCAGCTGAAAGCAGGCCGCTCAATGGTTTATCTGTATTAATATTGGCGATATTTTGTTCTGCCATAGAAAAATCCTTCCTCATGAGGATAGATGGAAAGCGACATTTGTTTGAGGGAAAGCATCTGGGGCGGCATTGGTGAAAGACTTGCTTGAATGGTCAGGTTGTGGAGTTTCAACGCTGCGTCTTGTGGAGCATTACCTCGAGTCTTGGCCTGGAGCCTGCAACTCTCATTTGCGACAAGACCTTCATCTTCAAACAATACCAATGCGAAAAGCAATACGCAAAACACCACTTTATTAGCGGTATCTTGTTGTAATCAGGTGCATTCCACACTATTGGTATGTGATTAGATGAAGGTTATCACTTTTGTCTCCTAAGAGTTTGATTGATACAAGGGTACATGAGAGTTGCTGAAAAGTCAAGAGCAAATCAAGCCTGTTTCAGCAACTCGTCATGTTCGCTCGTATAAGGAATAATGCGTCCTTCGGGCATCAGCAGCAAGGTATCTGGCCGCAGGTAGCGCACAAATTCAACGTCGTGCGTGACGGCGATGATGGTGCCGTTGTAGTTGCCAAGCGCCTCGCCGATGATGTTGCGCGAAAGTACATCCAGGTGTGTTGTTGGCTCGTCGAGGACGAGCAAATTCGGGCCGTCGAGAACCATCTTAGCAAGCGCCAGGCGGGTCTTTTCGCCGCCGCTCAGCGTACCAATCTGCTGGAATACGCGGTCGCCGCTGAACATGAAACGGCCCAGTACTCCACGTACCCTTTTGTTATCATTGGGGAGTATGGCTGTAGCCTCGTTCAGCACGGTGTTGTCGTAATCGAGGCCCTCGTTCTCCTGAGCATAATAGCCGGTACGCACACGATCACCCATGGTTACAGCACCGGCATTGAGCGAAGTCATGCCAAGTAGCGTACGCAGCAACGTAGTTTTGCCCGCGCCGTTCAAGCCAATAACGACCAGGCGCTGGCCACGTTCGATCTGGAAGCTAATGTTACGGAAGATTTGCTTCGTCCCGTAGCTCTTGGCAAGCTTTTTGGCCTGTATGACGATCTGGCCGCTCGGCTGGCGCATGGGAAAATCGATCTTCATGCGACGGCTGGCCTGAGGTAACACCGGCTTGCTTGCCTCGAGTGTGGCAATGTGCTTATCGACTGCTATACGCTGGCTCACACGTGTTGCGCCATAGCCACGTAGTTTTTGTGAAGTTTTGCGCAGGCGTGCTATCTCGCGTTCCTGCTGCGCCTTCGTGCGTTGCATCAAGGCGAGCGCATCCCCGGTTTGCTTGAGATAGCTGGAATAGGTGCCGCGATATTCTTCGAGTTTGTGCGAGAACTCGTTGAGACGCAGAATCTTATTGATGCTATGATCGAGCAAATCCAGGTCGTGCGAGATGATCAAAATCGCGCCCCGGTAGTTTCCCAGAAACTCCATCAACCATGTCGTAGCCTGCACATCAAGAAAGTTGGTCGGCTCGTCGAGCAGCAGGAGATCAGGAGCCTGGAAGAGTAATCGGGCCAACGTAAGTTTCGTCTTCTGGCCCCCACTGAGCGTAGATACCATCCGATCCAGCATGACGCCACCGAGATTTAATCCGGCAACCAGTTGCTCTGCACGTGCATCGGCATCATAATAGCCGAGCCGCTCGAGTGAACTCTGCGCCTGTTCAAAGTGCTTCAAGAGCAGGGATATATCTCCCCTGCCTGATTCTGAGAGCTGATTTGATACCTCTTCGTAGGAACGGATCGCCTTGTCAAGTCCGGTGCTTTCGAAGATGTAATCGCGCACGGTGATGCCGCCAGCGACGGATGTTTCGTGAGCTACATCCTGTGAAAGATAACCATGAGAGCGCGGCAGTGTCACGCGCCCGCTGTCGGGCTCTTGTAGACCCCCAATGATTTTGAGCAGCGAGCTTTTACCGGCGCCGTTCACGCCGATCAAGCCTGCTTTTTCTCCCGGTGCCACGGTAAATGAGACATCATCCAGTACCAGGCGCGGGCCGTATGAGAGATGTATATGATTGACCTGTAACATGTTAATTCGTTCTTTCCTATAGCCATCAGACGTTGTGCCTATCTTAGCGGGTTGCCGTGTATTTGTGGTATGGGCATGCTCTCGCGAGGGTGCAGGTGCTGAGCAGCACATAATGTTGCTGGGTACATTGCAACGAGAAGACGATGCCCGGCGGCATACGCCAGGAGGGAATCGAGGGAGGAAAGAAAGCAACGAAGATGCGGATAACAATAAAACCAATCTACTCACTTCAAGGCTGGTAAGTGAGCAGGTGCATCATGTAGCGCCATTTCCTGCCGCGTAAGCCCGGCGTGATCGCCTACGCGGGTAAGCAGACCGTGAGGTTTGGTCCGCCACTGAACATATGTAACATCTGGTTTATCCTATCTTATCTTTGAGTTATCTGTTATTCCCGCTTAAATACTACCATTGTATAGAAGTGCTGTCAAGGTCAAAAACCTGCCATCCACTCATAATTCTTGCAGCGGGCCTACGGCCCGTCAGGACGGGAGGGGAAGCAAGCGGGGACACCCCGCACCCCGGCAGGGGTTTCACCCCTGCACCCCGAGTTATGAGTGGATGGCAGCAAAAACGGGCAAACGGGCAAGCGCATAAAGAAGCCAGCAATGTTGCTGGCTTCCTTTTTTTTTCATCTGCTCAATCAAAATGAATTGAAGTAGTGCAGACTAGTAGCGCCGATCCCGGTATCCGTCCCTATCGCGGGGGCCTGAACGCCGGTCCCGATTTTGATAACGGTTGCCACTGCCAAATTGTTGTCGCTCGCGCGCTTCATTCACGATGATCGTGCGATCTCCCAGACGCGAACCGTTTAATTGGTCAATAGCCGCGTTTGATTCCTGATCGTTGCTCATCTCTACAAAACCAAAACCTTTGCTGCGTCCCGAATCACGATCGGTAATTACAGTTGCTGAAACGACCTGGCCGACCTGCGAAAAAAGATCGGCGAGATCTTCGCTTGTCGTTGCGTACGGCAAGCCACCTACATAGAGTCTCAAGTTCTGATGCTCCCACATCGACGTCTACAAACCAATTGCTGTCGGTGGAAACGCTCTTCCACGTACACGATACAACAACATCTGACGTCACTCCTTATAGTATAACACATATGCCATGCAAGGTATTTCCAAAACACGACTTCGCTGGAAAATTGATCATCAGACAGGTCGAGGCATACCCTGTGAGGTCACCATCTGTTCGTACACGATGGCTCTGCCTGTCGTTCCTGATCAGGCTCAATCGTCGCTTGTCCTGCCAGGATTTGCTTGATGAGGGCGCCAGCCTTTTCAAGCATCACCCCTGATTTTCGGAAGATCTGACCTGTGATCTCATCATCTTCGCGAATCAGACCTGGCAGCAGATGTTCTGTACCGATGTAGTGATGCTTGAACGATTGTGCCTCCTGCACTGCCAGTTCAATACTTGCCTGAAAATGAGCTATCATCGGCAAGAGCGCAGCGTGTAAAATAGAAGGACTGAAGATTTCCCAAATTCCAAAGAAAGGTTCAAGCTATGCAGTCGCTCGATTTGAGTCCATATCGTCGTTATTTCCCCTCGCTCACGTTGAAGATCAATGACAAACGCGCTGTCTATTTTGATAATCCTGGTGGAACGCAGGTGGCGCAGCAGGTGATAGACGCGATGGTGGCATATTTTCTAGAGGCGAATGCCAATTCCCATGGCGCGTTTCTTACCAGTCATCGCACCGATCAGGTTATTACAAACGCTCGTCAAGCGCTGGGGGATTTTTTACATGCCGGCAGTCCGGATGAGATCGTGTTTGGGCCGAATATGACCACGTTGACATTTGCTTTCAGCCGCGCCATCGGTAAGACATTACAGGCGGGTGATGAGATTGTGGTGACGGTGCTGGATCACGATGCCAATGTTGCTCCGTGGCTAGCATTGCAGGAGCGTGGCGTGGTCATTCGCATGGTTGATGTGCATCCAGAGAATGTGACGCTGGATATGGAAGATATGCGGGCAAAGATTGGTGAGCGCACGAAGCTGGTGGCCGTTGGTTATGCCTCGAACGCGGTCGGTACAATCAATGATGTGGCGACGATCATTCGTTGGGCGCACGAAGCTGGCGCCCTGGCCTGGATCGATGCCGTGCAGTTCGCTCCGCACGGGCCAATTGATGTGCAGGCGCTGGACGCCGATTTCTTGGTCTGTTCGTCTTATAAGTTCTTTGGTCCACACCTCGGTATCCTGTATGGTAAAGCTGAGCATCTGGAGCGGTTTCCCGCCTACAAGGTGCGTCCATCCAGCAACGATATTCCCGAACGCTGGGAAACAGGTACGCTCAATCATGAGGGGTTGGCCGGATTGGTGGGCGTGATTGATTACCTGGCTATGCTGGGTCGCGAACAGAGCTCACACTACCAGCATGCTTTCAGAAGTGGCGATGGTGGACGAGTATATAGCGGGAGGCAACTGGAGTTGAAAGTGGCGATGCAGGCGGTGATGGATTATGAGCGCGGCTTGTCGGCGCAGTTACTATCCGGCTTGCGAGAGATAAAGGGCATACAGGTCTATGGCATTACCAATCCGCAGGATTTTACATGGAGAGTTCCAACAATTACCTGTAATATTGAGGGTCATTCGCCGCAGGAACTGGCAAAATACCTGGCCGAGGCCGGCATTTTCGCCTGGAACGGCAATTACTACGCGCTCGGCATTATGGAGCGTTTAGGGCTTGAGGAACATGGTGGGGCGCTGCGGCTAGGTATGGCGCACTATAATACGCCCGAAGAGATCGATAGAGTGTTGGGATGTTTGGAAGAAGTGTGAGAACGCGAGTGATGGTACGACGATGATACGTTGCGCAACGTATCATCGTCGTACCATCACTCGCCTGTGCTTTTTATGCGTTTCTGGTGGTAATCGTAAACGCTCCCCATTCGCCGGTCAGAATCTGGCCGTGCACGGAGACGCTTTTTCCCTCTTCGATGCTTTTCTCAGTCATTAAGCCGAGCGCGATGATCAGGGAGTTGATTTTGACCGGGACACCGGTGTAGAGTCCTACTTCTTGCCCATCCACGAAATAGCACACCTCGTCTTTACCCCTGGAATAGCTGATGCGATAGCGGTGCAGCTGTCCGGGAGCGGTCTCTAGCGGGAGTTCGTTGAAGTCGCAGAAGTATTTAGGCCTGTCGGCATTTTCTGGATCGACTGGTTCTGGCACACCGGGGAAAGGCAAGATGGCGTAAACGGTAGCGATGATATCGTTGCAGACGAAGAAGTCGAGCGCGGCGCCTGTAGTGAAGTCGAGCAGGTTGACGGACACGAACCCGTCATAGAGATCGTGCGGGGCAGTATTGGCACAGCGAGCGCGCATATTCCATTCAAATGATATTTCGCCTTGCTCCGGCACATCGAAGAGCCGCGTGGAGAAGAACATATTTTTGGCGTTATCGAGTATCTGCACCTGGTCGTTGGCCCGGCTGATTTTGGCTGATACGCGCATACGCTCACCCTCAACTACGACTGCCGCGTCGGGCTCGCGATAGCGCCAGAAAGTGCCGTCTGGCAGTGGGAAACCGCCATATTCCCAGGAGCGACTCACCCCTGTGATAATACTGTGGAAATTTGAGTATATGAAAGACTCTTCCTCCTGTTGCCTGTCCGCAACGGGAGTAATGTGTGCCGCCTGATCCATAGTGGTTACCCTCTTTCCTTTCTTTCTTTCTCTCTGATACCGTTTTTGGGTGCGAAGACGCCCGAACATATAATACAACAGATCACTTAAATTGTAGCAAATTTTGCCATGGTGATGCATAGGGCTTGAATGTTACAGCAAATGAACGAAGATGTATTGCCGGATAGCTATTCATACGTATTAGTTTGTAGGGACTCTCTATATAGCAGGCGGATAGTTTGCTCTAAGCAGCTAAGCGCGGTTATAATGAGTGTGATGAAGTAATTGCGCCTCCTGTCCTGAGCCTGGTCGCGTGGCTTCACATTCGGAGGCCCATCTCAAAATTATGAAGCAGGCAGGGCAGAAAAAATAGAGAGAGGAAAGGTGCGTTTATGGCTAGCAAACGAGAAGTGAAATCGACCGGTGACGAACAAAGAAAGCAGAATATTATCAGCAGCGCGGTAAAGAGTTTACTGCGCCGCACGAGCCACCCAAAAAGTTGGCGCGATCTGGGTATCCGGACACTGAGAAATTTGCCAACAAACATTACGACGGTGCGGGGATTTATGAAGGCCATTAACTGGCGCGAGGCTCAGGGCGAAGTGCTTCAGGGGCTTAATAACACGGTCGCCATTGTTGGCCAGCCTAATAGCGGGAAGAGCACCCTTTTCAATCAGATCATTGGTAAGCAAATTTCTCCTGTTTCGCCCGAAGCCGGTACGACCAAGACCTTGATACGCAGTGATTTTGGCCCTTTTACGCTGATCGATACGCCTGGGCACTTGCCGGATGTGATGGAAAGCGGCATGGATCAGGCAAGTGTGATTGTGTTTCTCATTGATGCTACAAAAGGCTTTCAGAAGGAAGATCGCGACCTCTACAATGGCATAAAGAAACTCGATAAACCGACTATTATCGCTCTTAACAAAGTTGACCAGTTGCGTGGCGGTGAAGGTGGCGAGCAGATGGCTGATGAGGTGTCGGTTCTGCTTGGCGTGCCAGGAGTGATACCAATTTCTGCCCTAAAGGGCGAGAATGTGGCCGAGGAACTTATTCCGGCAATGATTGAGGCCAGCCCCGAGGCGGCGCTGGTAATTGGGCGCGAGCTTCCTAAGTATCGCCGCGAGGCCGCCCAGCGAATTATCCGCAATGCCACGCTGGTTAGCCTGGCAGCCGGTCTGGAGCCGATACCGCTGGTCGATATTCCTATTCTATTGGGGACGCAGGTGCGCCTGGTTTTACGGGTAGCGGCGTTATATGGTGAGCCGATGGATACGGCGGATGCCATGAAACATGCGCGCGAACTGATTGTCACGATGGTCGGCGGGTTAAGTATGCGCTACCTTGCTGAAGAACTGGCCAAAGCTGTTCCTTTCGGCGGCGATTTTGTCGCTGGAGCAATTGCTGGTGCCGGCACATGGGCTATCGGACAGGTCGCGCTTGAGTACTATGAGGGTGGTAAACGCATTAGCCCCAACCGTATACGCGAGCTTTATACAGACTTTTACCGTCTCTTTCGCCGGCAAAAAACTCCGTCAGAGCTACGCCAGTACGCGATCGAGGGCAGTGACGCTCAACTGGCGCTGGAGGGGCCAAAAGGAAGTGATATAATGCCGCAGCCCGCCAGAAATGACACGATGGTGAGGCCGGATGCACGCTGATGAAAGCATTTCCTTACGAACAGTATGAAACACTGGCCGAGCCATTGACCCTCTACTATCCTACCGGTCAGGAAGAGTTCGCGCGCTGGATTTTTCAGTCTATCGAAAAAGCCGGTAAACTGCTTACGCAACTGCTGGGACAAACGATGCCCGCCATGGAGATTCTCGCGGTTGCGCCCGAAGATTGGGATGCCGCGCCAGGAGAGGACCAGGGGGGCTCTGAAGGAATCCTCTCTTTACCCTATTGGACGAACGTGACGTCGCCTCCCTCACTTGTGGTTCCTTTAGGGCTTGATACCATTATCGGAGAGCCAACGCAGGAAAAACTAGCCTTTCTTCTCTACCACGAACTGGCACATGCCTTTTTTGAGGCTGATCCGCGCCCCTGGCCGCAAGAAAGTCCGTTATGGGCTGACGAATGGCCGCTCCAATTTGCCGCATTCTGGCTCTTCCACCAGCTTCATGGCGGCTATGGTATCATCATGACGGATTTGCACGAACAATACGAGGAGATTTTCGAGCCCGAGCCCGATGGGAAAACACCCATCACAGTGCGCGGCTTCGATTGGTACGAGGATACAAGCGCCAAGGATTACCTGATCTATACACTTTTGCTCGAACGGTTCGCCGCTGATATTCTCGCGAACTTCGGCGCGGACGTCTTACCTCGTTTCCTGAATCTCTATCGCAAAGACTATGCTGTTTTGCTGAGTGATGATGTGACGAAGATGCTGGGGACGGCGTTAGCGCCCGATGGGGAGGAATGGTTGGAAGCGCTGGTATATTTCTGATAAAATTCTTCCCATGCGCCGTGAGGGATGAAAGGAGGCTTTATGCCCCTGGCATCACTATTCTTATTTATTCTCCCATTGGGCCTGGATACGCTTGGGGTTTCGATCAGTCTGGGTATCAAAAGTCATTCTTCTAAAGAGCATGCTGGGAATGAAGACGGGGCTCCGGAGATTCCAGCATGGCTGCGTTCCGCGCTCTTATTCTCCCTGGCAGAAATGCTGATGCCATTAGTTGGCCTCGCCATTGGTTTTGCCATGGCCGCGCTGATCAGCAATCTGATGCAGTTTATTGGACCGCTACTCTTAACCAGTGTTGGTTTATGGGAGCTTTTTGAGGAGAGTCGCGAGTATCTCACTAGATGGAGGAAATCGCAACATGAGGTCATTGGGAGCGAACCGGCCAGGAAAGAACGGCCCCAATGGGGATCACAACTCTTGCTTGCTCTTAGTATTAGCCTGGACGAGTTCGCGATTGGTTTTTCATTCGGCGCTATAGCGAATGGGACTTCTGGGGGCAAGATAATAAATCCGCTGATCCTCTGTGCTTTTATCGGCCTGCAAGGGTTTTTGATGACCATTGTGGGTCTATCGTTAGGCCGTACTTTGCGCTATCATCTCAAGCCTGTCAAAGAACTCAGTGAAATCTTAAGCGCTCTTCTCCTCGTTGCTCTGGGAATCTGGTTCCTGATAAGATGAAGAAACATACCTGTACTGTCTGTTCAGAAGCAGGCTCCATTTGTATCTTCAAGCGCAGGAAATAATCAAAACAAAAGCGTAAATTTCAAAAAAATGGGAAAAAACTATTGACAACTCGTTAAAGCTGTGGCATAATGCTTACACCTCGTAAAGATAATCATCTGATCTGCCAGGATTTGATGCTCCTATCTAGCGAGCAGTCAGTACTCTAAGCCACGATAAGGTGGCTCTCCTCAAGGATCATTTCTCCTGAGTGAAACTCACACATGGTGGTTTGCGTGTTCTTTTTGTGTGCGCCAGCCATTGTAGGTGCTCATAGAGGATAAGATGCTCTAATATCCCACCTGGGATTGAAAGTGATAATACGTGTACTGGCACAAATGAACGAAAAACCTTCGAATCATTTGCAGCAGTGGAGTATACTTTACAAGTGAAGGTTTACGAACCGACTCCAAGCATGAACTTTGACAATTGAAAAGTGGAAAGCAAAACAGCAACTGCCTGGCGTCTGAAGATCGAGATGGATGCATCAAGCTTCGGCGTGCCACAGTTTCTGTCAATTCAACCCCGCCGTAGGCGCTACGGGGGGTAGTTGCGAGCAGCCGGGTAGACTGGACTTCCAAGAACAGTCACCTGATCTGGATCGCACTTCATACGTCAGTCATGTGCTCGCTCCCGGTGGGAACGAGCGCGTGAACACACAGGATGGCGAGTTTGATCCTGGCTCAGGATCAACGCTGGCGGCGTGCCTAACACATGCAAGTCGAACGCGCTTTGCAAGAAGCGAGTGGCGGACGGGTGAGTAACACGTGGGAACCTGCCCTGGGGTGAG